>Ga0209344_10000138_pt1 | contig 147914 bp, 117 predicted proteins | sample Cruoilmetagenom6_FD_187293 | JGI IMG/M metagenome (GOLD analysis project Ga0209344, IMG submission 187293) | Oil polluted marine microbial communities from Coal Oil Point, Santa Barbara, California, USA - Santa Barbara Oil Seep Sample 6 (SPAdes)... | ecosystem: Environmental > Aquatic >... | reverse complement strand
AGCGAGGGGGAGGGGTGTGTGTTTCTGGTCCATGGGGAGGGGTGTGTGTTTCTGGTCCATGGGGAGGGGTGTGTGTTTCTGGTCCATGGGGAGGGGTGTGTGTTTCTGATCCACGGCCTGCTCCTGATGTGTATTCGCGCTGTGTGAACAGAGACGCAAGGGGAGGGGAGACCTTTTTGGTCTTTCTGGGCTGCCTCTCTTGCCCTCTCCACCTGGTGTTTCACTTGACTGGCGTTTCATTTGATGACGGCGAGAACGTCTCCGGCGGCAACAGTGTCGCCTGGTGCGACCGTAATCTCGGCCACAATCCCGTCGGCTTCGGCGTTGATTTTGTTTTCCATTTTCATTGCTTCGAGAATGAGAATGGGGTTGCCCACCTGGATTTCTTGGCCTTCTTCGACCAGAACCTCCAATACAGTGCCCTGCATGGGGCTCACCACGGTACCGTTTCCGTCGCCTCCCTGCCCGCCGTGCCCGCCTTTGCCCTTGCGCCGTTTTGGCTGGGCTGTGGCTGCTTCCTCTCCTGGGTTGCCGGCTTGGGAGGCCGGAAGAAACATGCGCACGTCGAAGCGTTTGCCGTTGACTTCGACAGTAGCGTTGCGTTCTACAACCGGTTCAGTTTCTTCTGGAGTGTTGTCGGCCGGGGCACCGGTTGTTTGTGGGCTGCTGTCTGTGTGGAGCACTGACAGGTCTACCGAGTTTTCTAGCCATTTTGTGCTAATCGTCCCAGCGATGAAGTCCGGGTGTTGCAGCACAGTGCGGTGCAAGGGAATGTTGGTGGTGAGGCCGGCGAATTCGATTTCGTTCAGTGCACGCAGTGCACGCCGGCGTGCTTGCTCGCGGTTTTCTCCCCACACGACAAGTTTGGCGACGAGGTTGTCGTAGAATTGACTGATTTCGTCGCCTGTGCCGTAGCCGGCGTCAAGGCGGATGCCTGCTCCTCCCGGCGCGGTATGGCAAGTGATTTTTCCGGGTGTGGGGAGAAAGTTCTGGGTGGGGTCTTCGGCGTTCACGCGCAGCTCGAAGGCGTGCCCGCGGGCGGCCACGTCTTTTTGTGAGAACCAGAGTTTTTCGCCCGCGGCGATCCTTAGCTGGGCTTCCACAAGGTCGATTCCGCACACCTCTTCGGTAATGCAATGTTCGACTTGGAGCCGGGTGTTCATTTCAAGAAACCAGTATTCCCCGTCTTGTACGAGGCATTCCACCGTGCCGGCGTTCACGTAGCCAACCTGTTTTGCGACTTTGACGGAGTCCTCGCCCATACGGCGGCGGAGCTCTGGGGTTATCGCGGGCGATGGTGTTTCTTCTACTACCTTTTGATGGCGGCGTTGTACAGAACAGTCTCGCTCTCCCAGCCAGACCATGTTGCCGTGGCTGTCTCCCAGGATCTGCACTTCCACATGGCGGGGATGTTCGAGATAACGCTCGATGTAGCACTCGTCGTTGCCGAAATACGCGAGCGCTTCCCGCTGGGAAGCCGCGAGGCAGGCGGTGGCGTCTTCGGCACTGTATGCCACCCGAATGCCCTTGCCACCCCCGCCGTACGAGGCTTTTACCGCAACCGGCCAGCTATGTGTCTCACCGAAAGCCACAATCTCATCGGCTGACGTGATGGGATCGTTTGTTCCGGGAATAGGAGGGAATCCTGCTGCGACCGCGGCATGACGCGACGATACCTTGTCGCCCATCTCGACGATGGCCTTCGCAGGTGGTCCGATCCAGACTTTTCCCGCCTCTGCCACCTGCACAGCGAAGGCCGCGTTTTCCGCAAGAAAGCCATATCCCGGGTGGATTGCCTGTGCGCCCGTCGCTTCCATCGCAGCGAGAACTTTGTCTGTATTGAGATAGGACTCGCTCGGAAGATTGCCACCAAGACAGACAGCTTCGCCGGCCATGCGCACATGGCGGGCATTGCGGTCGAATTCCGAGTAGACGGCCACTGTGCCGATACCGAACTCTTTACACGTTCTGATAACACGAATGGCGATTTCGCCCCGGTTGGCTATCAAGATCTTGTCGAACACGCGGCTTCTCCCCGGCTTGGGCTGCATCTCGTATTCTTCTCTCGCGGAGAGATCTGCTTCCAGTTGAAGCTGGTTGTTGCTGTTCTCGCTCAGAAGAAACGGTCTGGTTCTTCTGGTTCTCATCGAAGAAACAGCCTATTTCTCATTTTATGCGGTTGAGGATGATTGGGGAGAACCGCGAAGCACACTTTTTTCTCCCTATCTCTTCGTGTTTCTCGGTGTTGCCTTTTGCTCTGTCCCTTCCGTGTCACCAGCTTGGATATGTGAACCGGCCCTCACCGTGCCCGGCGGCCGACTGAACGATAAGGCCAGGAGTGGCTCGGGGCAATCAGTGGGAGAGCTGCTCTGGGCTGGAAGGGCCTGGCTGGTTTGGGAGGGCTGGTTTGGTCTGGGGGCTGGGCTGGGCTGGGAGAGTAGAGCGTCCTGAGTAGGTCGTGGAGAGAGGCCTGACGAGAGAATGCAGAGGCAGAGAAGAGCAGTTACTCGCTCTGGTTTACTTGCTCTGGCCGGCTTGTTCTGCTGAGGTAATGCCGGGTCACAAGGGAGAAGAACCGCGTGTCGCAGTCAAAAGAACAAGAACAGAGGTCTGACGGATCCCGCCGATTCCCAGAGGAAGCGGCAGCAGAAGCAGGAGAACCGACCTGGGGGTCGCTCGCCGACGCGCGTACTGGGAGGTTCCATGATATTCGGTTGTTTCACGAAATCGACTCCACAAATTCTTATTTGAACCGGTTGGCGGATGCCGGCGCACAAGACGGAATCGTTGCCGTGGCTGAGGTGCAGACCGCAGGGCGCGGGAGGCTTGGACGGAGCTGGACAGCCCCGCCTGGCTCAGCACTGCTCGTTTCTTTGCTTGTGCGTCCAGCCCTGCCTGCGGAACGGTGTCCTTTGCTTGCGCTCGCCGCAGGGGTTGCAATGAGTGAGGCAGTGCAGCTTGTGTCGGGGGTAGCGATCGAGCTGAAGTGGCCAAACGACTTGCGTGTACAGGGGCGCAAACTCGGGGGTATTTTGGTGGAGGCGCGCACCGGCCCGCAGGCTGCCGGCGCGCTGATTGTTGGGGCTGGAGTCAACCTGAAAAGGGTTGCGCTTCCTGGCACGCTGGCAGACACTGCAACCTCTCTTGAAGCTGTGCAGGGCAAGGCCGACCGCGACGCACTGCTTCCGGCTTTTCTCGCAGCCTACGACGAAGAGTTGTCTGCGTTGGAAGCGGGGCAGGTTGTCTCTTTGATTGAGCGTTTTGCTGGGAAGTGCGAGACGATTGGTCAGCGTGTGCGTATTGCGCTTCATACTGCGTCTGCAGATGAGAAGGGGATCGTGGGAACCGCTGTCGGCGTGGATTCGGACGGAGCCCTGCGAGTGCGTCTTGACAGTGGCAATGAGCGTTCTGTTCGTTTTGGGGAAGTGGGCTATCTGCGACCGACAGTGTCATAAGCCGGCGTCATAAGCCGGTTATGTGTTGTGGTTCGACTGTGTGAAGGGCAGAGAAAAGAGGACTGTCGTGTCGCGAGTGTCTGTCTCTCCTGTGTGTGTCGTTTGCCCTGCCTTGTCGTGTGTGTTGGGCCGTGTCCTGGGGCTTTTTCTTTGGCAGGAGGTTCATGCCAGGGCCTTTTTCAGGGGTCGAGATGGGCGGGAGCCCAAGAGCGCCAGTCCTCCAGGATGGCGTCGGTGACCGGGTGGGTTCCGTCGCCAATCTTTTGCCTGTTGAGTTCCATGACCGGTGTTGCTTCTTTTGTGGAAGAAGTGAGAAAGCATTCTGTTGCCTCGAACACGTCCGACAAGCGGAGACGACGCTCCAATGTGGGAATGCCGCGCGCTATGCAGCGTTCCAGGATCAAATTGCGGGTGACGCCAGGAAGAAGCCCTGCTTCGATGGGGGGCGTGAAGATTGTGCCGTTGTGCACGATAAACAAGTTGGAACCCGTGGCTTCAGTGACATCTTTCGTGCTGTTTGTCCAGATGCCTTCGTCTGCTTCTTGCTGCTGTGCCCATTTGTGGCCAATCAAATGGTCGAGATAAGAAGTGGGTTTTACTCCGGTGAGGGCGGCGTTTTCGTGGCGTACCCAGGGGAGCGTTACCGCGCGTAGTCCACGTTTTTCTCCGGTCCTACCGGTAGCTTCCGGCAGGGCGGGCGAGAGAGATCCTGCGATCACAATGAAAGTCGGTGCAGGATTACCAATAGGGTCTGGGGCAGGACCACCAGGGCCGGCAGTCACTGTCACATGCACGCGGGTCTCGGGAAATTCGGCTGTTTCACAGATCACGCGAATGCCTTCGCTGATGTGTGCTCGTGGCGGCAACGGAATCCCGCTTGCTTTTGCGCTCATTTCCATGCGGTCAAGATGGCGGGTGATTGCGAAGGGAATCCGGTTGTATGTGCGAAGGGTCTCGAAAACTCCTTCGCCCCGCAGAAGTCCACGGTCGAGAACAGAGATCTTGGCGTCTCTGATCGGCACGAGACGATCGTGCAAGTAAATTTGTTGACCAAGGACATCAAAGGCTGAAGGGGAAGGCGCGTCTGGGGATGTGCCGGTGGATGTGATGGGGACACTTGTTGATGTGTGAGAATTGCCTGAGGTTGTCATACCTGGATTTTCGCGTAAGTGCATGATAGCGTGCACGAGAAACCCGTATGGCCAGGCTTTTTGCAGTCCCTTTCCTGTTTTTTTATGGCACTTTCTCTGTATTTTTCCTATGTTTTTTTTGTTGCGGATTGGCTGGAACAAAGGGAGCTGTTGTCTCCTTCTCTGTTTGTGCGTATGGTCTGCTGTAGACTGGGCGTAATCTAGATTTATGCTGTCCCATCTGCTCAAGTGAATGTTTCGTGCCCTACCCGGTCATTTGCGGCTGCACCGATGTTGTGCGTTGCGAACGGGAGGCCCGAAAAATCCAGAACGATGCGGCAAAAGAACTGAGGCGCTGAACAGATGTCGCTGCAAAAAGGCGAAGGCCGTTACGAAGTCATGTACCAAACATGCTCCGTAGTTGGACGGGCTGATGAGTTTGATGCCTGGGTGACCCGTCCCGATCATGCGGGGCGTTTTCCCGCTCTTTTGGTATGTCATGACTTTACCGGGGTCACTCCTCATATTAAAGAGCTTGCTCGCGTGTTCTCTCGTATGGGATACGCGACTTTCGTCCCCAATCTTTTTTATCGGATAAAAGATCTGCCGTTTGTTCTTACGGAAGCCGAATCCCACAGGGTTGCAGATCTGGTTCCAGATGGGCGCATGCGCGCTGACCTGGAAGACACATTGCTTTACATGCAGAGCTTTCCCACCAGTGTGGACGCGTCTCGTATGGCGATCCTCGGGTTTGGCGAAGGTGCGCGCTGGGCCCATGCGCTCGCTGCCGAGTTCCCACTTGAGATCCGGGCGATTACCACCGTGCACCCCAGCTTGGGAGCGGTGACGCGAGGCAACGGCGAAGCCCGTGTCCCGACCGTGCTCGAGCATGTAAACGATTCGACCGTGCCGGTTCTGTCGATCATGGCCGGTGATGGCGAGGTTTCCTCGGACGAAGAGATCCAAGAATACAAAGACAAGCTGGGCATGCGTGCCTCGCTTTTTACCTACAAAAATGCGAAGCAGGGTTTTCTTGACGAGCAGAACCCTGTGTACGACGAGTCGAGTTTGCAAGACGCCTATGTCCGTATGCTTGATTTCTTGGACACGTGTTTGGGCGGCGGCAAGCCTGCTTGAGCGCTTTTCTTAATCAGAATGTCTGCGTGCTTGCTTTTGCACGGTTGTGCCTGCACGAGTTTTTGCCCTGCTTCCGCTGGGTTTTCCCCCCGAAGCACAGCAAAGACGAAGAAAAGGACGAAAAAAAGAGGGCTTTTCTCTTCCTTCTTTCTCTCACTTACTGAAGTGCGGCACTGGCACGCCGGACAGTGACCGGACGACTCGTCGCGTTTCTGGACGGCTCGTAAGATCGCAAGCACGACAGTAGGCGGAAGCTCAAATCAGGGTGTGATCCTCTGCCCGCCATGTCGCCATTCCTCCTGTGAGAACGCTCACGCCCTGAAAGCCGATGCGCTGCAAGAAGCGAGCAGCAGGTGTTGCGCGTTTTCCAGTCTCGGAAACCACAATGATCTCTTTGTCGCCGAGAATACGCGCCAAGCTGGTGGCGAGCTGGCTTTGGGGTATACACACAGCACCCGGAATAATACCCTCGGCTGTCTCTGCTATTTCTCGAATATCGAGGATAAGAGGAGACCATGGCGTGTCGACACGACGCGCAAGCACTTCAGAGGGAGTTTGAGGTGTGGGCTCCTCCCCAAAGGGAACCGCCCAGCCCGTGTCTGCGGCACCCGTGTTCGCGGCCACCATCGCGTCGGCGTTCAGGGGACGAGGTGGAGATTCCGCGCGGGCGTGCTGCAAGAGTTCTTTGGTGTCCAAGGCCAAGAAGTTGTTTTTCTCTTGCCATTCGGCAACCGTGGCAGGAGGAGTATCAGCACTATAGATGCGAGTGTCGGGTGGCATTGACATCACGCGACCGATGAGCTCGACTGTTTCTTGCAGACTGCCTGTGTCAGGGAGAAGATGCGGTGTGGCCGGGGGGCCGGAGCAAGGCAGGAGCTGCCCGCAATAAATCGCAGTAGAGGTACGGAGGAGGAGGTGGCCGGTGAGTTCTCCTTGCCAGAATTTTTCGCCGGCAGGGGGGGTTTCATGGTCGAAGATGAGACCGGCGTTTTTTGCTGCCAAGATTGGGAGAGAAAGACGGTTACCAACGATTTCTGTGGAAGTAAGGTGGGTAACCGACACGTGTGTTTGGAGTATGCGGAGAGGTCCATTGATAGACTCCGCCTGTGCGATTACTGCATCGGGGTCTGGCCCCGGATTGACAATCAGGGTTTCGTTCGAAAGGTCTACGAAATAGGTGTGCCATCCAGCGCATTCGATTGGGGTATGAGTGTGAGTGTAGGTTGTCATTTCTCTGTTTTTGCCCCTTTTCCAGGAAGCGACTCAGAAGACGCAAATTTTGGTCAGGTCCTGCTCGCCGGTTTCCTGTAGCGTACTTGGCAAGCTGGAGTGTATGCCTGAGGAATCTCTTGCTTTCTTGCGGAGCAATCATGGCGATTTGTGTTGATCTGTCTGTTTTTTCAAGCTTTTCATGGGAAATATGCGCGCAAGAGCGGCTAAGTACGTAAGTGGTGAAGCGAGCAGGACCTGTGTTTCTTGTATCAGGAGACCTGCTAAAAAGACAGTTTCCCCAGAGAAAATACCGGGGACATATGACAGGAGCAGCGTTTCGTGTGCTCTGAGAATTTTCTAGTACCTGTATGGTGCTAGGGTGTTGACTTGATTTTTCGATGGATGACTATATAGGAAAGCATTCTCAGCGTTTTCGGTCTGTCAGCCGGGCATCGGAAGGCACACGCGCGCCTGAGTCGGAGAGTGCTCCTCCTCTCTCGGAATCGGAGCCGGGAAAGCCATTTCTGGATGATCCGCTTGTGCTGTCTTTTGCGGAAGACGCCTGGGGCGAAGGCGACGCCTTGATCTCTGGTCCCTGGACCATTGGTGATTCTCCTTCCTTCCCTGCGATTTCCCATCCAAAAGAGGAACCGGCCCCGTCCTTGATCTCCCCCCTGCAGGAGACCGGGGAAGTGCAGGACATCTTGTTGCCGAAAGAAGAAGCACAAGAGCTGCTACCGCCGCTGCCGGTCCCACGGTCGGTTCCGCGGTTGGGGTCGGAACCGTTGCCGTTGCCGCCGCCGGTCCCGCGGTCGCGGTTGGGGTCGGAACCGTTGCCGTTGCCGCCGCCGGTCCCGCGGTCGCGGTTGGGGTCGGAACCGTTGCCGTTGCCGCCGCCGGTCCCGCGGTCGGGGTCGGAGCCGTTGCCGCTGCTTTTTCTTTCTTCTCATGCCACAGAATCAGTGTCGCGAGTTATTGCAGATGAACCTCTCGCGCGTGCAGCTTCGGATGGCCAGAAAGCAAAAGAAGGGAGAAGAACCGGGGAAGAAGTGAGGCGAAGAAGAATCGCGGGCTTCCAACAGGATCAACGAAAGGATGAACGAGAGAAAGCCGGCCCGCTTCCTGGCGTCTCTTCTGCTGTCTCTTCGGGTGGAGTTCCTGGGGGTGGAGTTCCTGGCGAGTTTCTCAGTGGGGCTTTTGGCAGGGTTTCTCCTGTGTTGTCTGCTGCAAGTGGGGTGGGAGCCGGTGGCACTTCTTTTCTTATTCCGCCGCTACGGCGCACGGCCTATCGGACTCGCCGTTTTCCACGTTTTGTCTTTTTTGGTGTGTTGCTTTTTCTTTTGCTTGGTGTTGGGGTTGCCGGAGGCGCGTACTGGTACGCCAATTCGGTATGGAACAAGATTGAACGGGTTGTGCTTGAAGGGTCTCAAGGGCAGAAAGTACTGACGGACAAAACTGCAGACGCGCCCATCACGTTTTTGATACTCGGTTCTGATTCTCGTGAGGATCTCTCTGCTGAGGTGAGAAAGGAATATGACGGGAAGGGAAACGCTCAAATCCGCGGAAAACGCTCCGATGTTCTAATGCTTGTACATGTGAATCCTCATCGGAAAGAGAAATCCTATGTATTGCCGTTGCCGCGTGATCTGATAGTTCCCATTCCCGGAATTGGAAAGGCCAAGATTAACGCCGCCTACAACAAAGGTCCGGGGCGTGTGGTGGAAACGGTCGTGAATCTTACGGGTATTGCGGTAAACCACTATGTGGAGTTCAATTTTGAGACTTTCCGTGGGGCGGTGGATGCTCTCGGGGAAGTCGAGATATGTACCGAGTATTCCGATGTGCGGGACAAAGGCTCTGATCTCGACCTTCGCAAAGAGGACGCGCGAGCGCGGGAAGACGGCATGTATTGCCATGATCTTGATGGCCGTGGGGCATTGTCCTGGGTGCGTTCCCGCAAGTTTCAAATGAAAGACGAGGATGGGAAGTGGCGATACGACGGGACTGGCGACCTCGGGCGGATTGAGCGGCAGCGTGAGTTGATTTTTGCTTTGCTCGACAAGGTGGGCCGAAGCAAGAGTGCTCTTTTGCACTGGGGTGACTATGTCAGGATTGCCGAAGAATTCGTGATGATTGACGATGAATTTGATTTCGGTACTGCTCGCTCGTTGTTCGAGAGATTCGTTCCATTTGATAAGAATCGTGTGGAGTTTCTTGAGCTTCCCGTTCATATACGCGGGGACCAGAGTGGGCTTGATCTTCTGTCGGAAGCGGAAGATCTTTTTCTCTTGCTCGGCAGCGAAATTGATCGTACACGCAAGGCATATGATGAGGCTGCTGAGGAAACGCAGGCCCGAGAAAAGGGAAAGGCGCTGTCTGTGAGAGAGAGGGAAGCTCTCTCTCGTTCTGAGATTGACCGCGCAGATTTTGCGGTGCGTGTTTTGAACGGGGCGGGTGTGCGAGGGCTTGCCGCCCGGACGAAAAAGGATTTGAAGGCGAGAGGCTGGTCGTCTGCTGGAGTTGGCGATGCCGTAGGTGCGCAACGAGGGCGACGAAAAAGCCGTATCATGTATTCGCCCGGTGATCCTGTCGCGCGTGCTGCTGCCTTGCATCTCCAGGTGGATCTTGACTATGGAGAAGTGCAGCCAGGCTTGGTTGCAGGGGCGGATCTCCTGCTTGTGTTGGGTGCGGACGCCTCGCCAAGGCGCGCTGCGGGCGAGGGATCCGATCTCACAGATTTTGTGGTGAAGTAAGGACCTCTCCTTTGCTTCTCGGAAGTAGGCAGGGTGGGAAGTGTGTGCATTTTTAGTCTGCAACGAGTTTTTCCCAAGGATTTTTTTCGCAGGAGAGGGGAGTCGCGTGAAAGTTATGGTGTTTGGCGGGACTGGACAGCTTGGACAGAGTCTGGTTTCTGTTTTCTCCGATGATCACGAAACCTGTGTACTTAGCTCTACTGAGTGCGACATCACGGACTATGAAGCAGTGATGTCTGCTGTGTATGCCCTCGGGCCGGATCTGCTCGTGAACGCGGCTGCCATGACGGACGTTGACGCGTGCGAGGATGCAGTAGAACGCGCTTTTGCCGTGAATGCGATCGGGCCCCGTAATCTGGTTTTGGCTGCTCGCCGTCTGGGAATAGATCTCGTCCATGTGTCGACGGACTATGTGTTCGATGGAGAAAGTGCGGGTCCGTATGACGAATGGGATGCCCCAAGGCCATTAAGTGTCTATGGTCGCTCGAAATTGGGTGGAGAACAGGAAGTTTTGCGGTACGAACGTGCCTACCTGGTTCGTACGGCTGTTCTTTACGGGACTTGTGGCGACAACTTTGCGCGGACAGTACTCCGGCGAGCCGTTGCCACAGAAGAAAACTTTCAAGTCGTGGAAGACCAGGTGGGAAGTCCTACTTTTGTGCCACATCTGGCTTTTGCTCTTCGTCAACTTTCTGTCTCCGGAAAGTATGGTTTGTATCATCTTGCTGGTACAGGAAGCTGTTCTCGCGCCGACTTCGCGCGTGCTGTCATTGCCGCGTCTGGGCACGATCCGGCACGGGTAATGGCAGTGACGACCAACCAGCTCTCTCTCCAGCCTCGTGCCCTCCGTCCGAAACAGGCAGCCCTTACCTGTCGGGCCTGGCGTTTGGCGGGTTTCTCGCCGCTCCCTCCCTGGCAACAAGGGGTACAGGAATTTGTCGATGAGGTGTCTCCTCTTTTGTCGAGAGTGTGACCTCCGCGGTGTGCTGAGGTAGCGAGTATCTCTCGTCTTGCAAAGGACGAGGTGAGGTCGTTACCGAATGAGGAGAACGAGGCCGGCGTGTGCGTCAGCGCGATTGTCTCATCCTGACAGTACTAATGGGTCTCATGAAAGCGGGCGTTCTATCTGGATGGGATGTTTTCTTGGCACTGGACTTGGCGTGCCTGGGCTTCCGTATCGCTTCGCTTTCGACACGATCACAGGAAAGCGCATGACTTCTGCACCGAACAACGAGAAAAAAACCTGGATGAAACGGGTTGTCGTGAGCGGAAGTGCCGGATTTCTCGGTTCTCATCTATGCGAACGACTGCATGGTATGGGAGTGGAGGTGATTGGTGTCGATAATCTTCTCACCGGCCATATGGAGAATCTCAGCTCTCTTATTGGAAAGGAAGGCTTCACCTTTCTTCATCATAATGTCGTGAATTATCTGCATATTTCTGGGGAAGTAGACGCTGTTTTGCACTTTGCGAGTGCCGCGAGTCCGCCTGATTACATGGATCACCCGATTCAGACACTAAAAGTTGGGGCGCATGGCACCGTCAATATGCTTGGCGTGGCCAAGGCAAAAGGCGCTCGTTTTCTCATGGCGTCCACGTCTGAGGTGTACGGTGATCCTCAGATTTCCCCCCAACCGGAGGAATATTGGGGGCATGTCAATCCAATAGGAGTGCGTAGCGTCTACGATGAAGCAAAGCGGTACGCGGAAGCCGCGTGTATGGCCTATCATCGCACTCACGGTCTGGACGTGCGTATTGCTCGAATTTTCAACTGTTATGGTCCTCGTTTGCGTCGTGACGGACGTGTGGTGCCGGCTTTTTTGCATCAGGCACTCATGGGAAACAACATCACCGTTTTTGGTGATGGCACGCAAACCAGGTCTTTTTGTTATGTCGATGACCTGATTGACGGCCTCCTTGGATTTTTGCATTGTGATTATGTGGGCCCGGTTAATGTGGGTAACCCGGAGGAGTACACCGTCTTGGAACTGGCCAAGATTATTGTGGAACTGACCGACTCTGTGTCGGAGGTCGTCTACCGAGATCTTCCTGCTGATGATCCAAAACAGAGATGTCCTGATATTTCGAAGGCGAAATCTCTCTTTGGGTGGGAACCAAATGTCGATTTGCGAGATGGTCTCACCACTACCTTGCAGTGGTTTCGTGCAGAGTTTGGGAGGGAGCTTTCAGAGCTGGATCAACGTGTGGCGCTGCAGAGGAAGGGGCAATAGAAGTGGGCGAGAGGGAACAGGGCCCATCGGCGAGGGCGCTTCATGGAGATGGAGGGGGTGGAGAAGGGCCGGCATCCAAAACAAGGTCACGAGAAAAACCGGATATCTCATGTCCACATGAGCGTCCACAAGAGCGGGCGCACATGAGCGGGCGCACATGACTTTCTCTGGGAAGGACTCTGATCAGGAGAGTTTTCGTGAGAAGGCAGTGTCTGTGCAGACTGCCGCGATTGTTGTCACCTATAACTCTGCAGATGATTTGCCTGTTTGTTTGACCTCATTGGCGCTTGCAGGACTTGATGAAGTTGTTGTGGTGGACAATGCCTCTGTCGATGATTCCGCGTGTGTGGCGGCAGAATACGGCGCGAACGTCGTGTGTAGTCCGCAGAATCGTGGATATGCCAGTGCCGTGAACCGAGGTGCTGCTGCGGTGCGTGCGGATACATACCTGGTGCTAAATCCTGATACCGAAGTCAGCGCGCACCTGCTTCCTGTTTTGCGAGAACGCCTTCGGCAAGAGGCAGATGTGGCTGTTGTGGGCCCGCTTGTCCGTAACCCGGATCAGACTGTGCAGCTCTCTTGCCGGCGTTTTCCTTCGGTTACTGCAGGCGTTTTGCATGGGTTTCTCGGACTCGTCTGGAAAAATAATCCTTTTTCCCGTTGGTATCTCATGGCTGACTGGGATCACGCGTCCCCATCTGATGTGGACTGGGTTTCGGGTGCCGCGATGCTGATCCGGCGTGAGGCATTTGAGGAGGTTGGCGGTTTTGATGAGGGGTACTTTATGTATGTCGAAGACGTCGACTTCTGTTGGCGTTTACGACAGGCAGGCTGGCGTGTGGCATATGAGCCGCGGGCGTGTGTTTCTCATGTAGGTGGCACTTCAAGTACAAAAGCCCCTTACCGTTTGTTGATTGCACACCATCGTTCGATGTTGCGGTTTGAAAAGCGCCGACGTTCTGCGCGCCACTTGACGAAGTCGGCCCGTTTCTTTTCCTTGTGTACTTGGCCCTTTCTTGTGGGGGGAGTTGCTGGTCGCGCGGGCATGCTTCTCGCGCTACGGTGGGGGCAGCGGCGTGTGCGTGAGAAGCGAAGAAGTGCGCAGTATGTTGAGCCGGGGGTCTTGGGAACAGGTTTTTCAGATCGAGCACCGGTGACGAGCCGTGGAGAGGAAGTCATTTGAAAGCGGTAGTGCTGGTTGGAGGGCAGGGAACGCGTTTGCGTCCGCTCACAGATGCTGTTCCGAAGCCTTTGCTGCCAATTGCAAATGTACCCTTTATCGAAAGGCTTCTGGGGCGGCTTGCGAATATTGGTTGTGAAGAGGCAGTGCTTTCTTCGCACTATAAGCCTGACGCGTTTGATGAGTTCTTGCGATCGGTCCCGTTGCCTGTGCGACTTGCCGTGGAAGATGTCCCACTTGGCACAGGAGGCGCCATCAAATTTGCCGCCCAGGATATAAAGAGCACCTTTTTAGTCCTCAATGGCGATATTCTTACTGATCTAGATCTTCTTTCCCTGATTGACTTTCACTTGGCTTCCGGGGTTGAAGCCACACTGGCGCTTACTCCTGTGGACGACCCGTCTCGTTTTGGTGTGGTGGAGACCGATGAGATGGGGATGGTGCTGGGCTTTATCGAGAAGCCGCCGCCGGGTACTGCCTCGACAAATCTTGTCAACGCGGGCACCTATGTGTGTGAACCGGGGATGCTGGATCGTATCCCCGCGGGAGAGCCTGTTTCTGTGGAGCGGGAGGTTTTTCCGCATATGGCATTGGACGAGGTGCTTGCCGCGCGTGCCTCGCATGCCTATTGGGCAGATTTCGGGACCCATGAAAGCTATTTGCAGGTAAATTTGGACTGTTTGTCCGGTCGTCTGCGCGTGGCGATTCCTGGTGCTGTTTCTTCGGATCGTGTGTTTGTCGAGAGGAATGCTGTGGTCGCCCCCTCTGCAGTTCTTGGTCCAAATGTTGTAGTGGGCGCGGGCGCTGTCGTGGGGGAAGGCGCGGTCATTGGGCCGGGTGTTGCGATCGGGAATAGGGCACGCGTGGGAGCAGGTGTCCGTCTTTCGGAATGTGTGGTTTTGGATGACGCCTGTATTGCCCCTGGTGCGAAATTGCATCGCGTTGCGGTTGCGCGGGATGCCACGGTTTCGTCGGATCTCCTTGCCATTTCAGATACTGCGGTAGGGAGCGATCTCGTCTTGTGATTCTCCTTTTTTTGGGTAGTGCCCCAGCTACTGCTCTTGTGTGGTGACAAGTGAGGGGTTGCTTGCGGGAGGTGGATGTCCTTTCCTGGCATGTTCTTCTTCTTGTAGCACTCCGTGGCTTTTTCTGTGTTTTCGTGCGCAAGCGTATGATACTGCCTTGGCCAAGTAGCTAGTCTCATGTCGTTTTCTTGATTCTCTGTTTTTTCTCTTTTTTCAGGAACCCCGAGTAAGCAAATATTGCAGTAGAAAAGTAAAAAGTTTCCATTGGAGAGAAAGAGCAGACGGTGGGCACGTGAGAGGGGAGCAGAGAAAGTGCGCGAACAGATCTGTCGACAAAAATGGAAGGCAAGGGGGAGAGTGAAGTGGACGTGCGCCTTTGCTGCTCTGTGTGTGTTGGTCTCTGCGAGTTTGGTTGGGTGTGGCGATGATGCTGACGACGTAGGAAGTGGGGCAGAGGGGGGTTCCACAATTGTGCTGGGTGCTGCGATTTCTCAGACGGGGAAATACTCGACTTCGGGGAAGCACACGAAAAATGGCTATGAACTCGCAGTGCGGCTCGTGAACGATGCGGGTGGTGTAGAGATAGACGGGAAGAAGTATGACCTCGTCGTGAAGTATTACGACGATGAGTCGACCCCGGCGCGTGCCGCGCAACTTATTGAACGTCTTGTCCGGAAAGACAATGTGCACTTCCTTCTAGGTCCGTATAGCTCTCCTTTGACAAAGGCTATTGCTCCGGTGGCGGAGAAACACGGCATACCGATGGTGCAGGCAAATGGGGCGGCGCGAGACTTGTTTGAGCAGGAATACCGCTATATGTTCGGGGTGTTGTCGACGGCAGAGCAGTATCTCTCCCCGGTAGTTGATCTTTTGGCTCGCCAGGCTGAGGAGAACGGAAACGATCCTGGTGACATGAGAGTCGCAGTCATCGTGGAGAACGACAATTTCTCGCTTGACATTCGAGCAGGTGTGCTTGAAAGAGTAAAACACTATGGGATGAAAATAGTGGTGGACGAGAAACTACCTGCTGAAGTCAACGACATGTCGGCTGCTCTTACAAAGGTCAAGAAGCTCCGTCCCGATCTTCTTGTGGTTTCTGGGCATGCGCGTGGGGCCGGCCTTGCTGTTAGGCAGGTGGCGAACCGGAAGTTGGGCGTTCCCATGGTGGCCCTTACACATTGTGACTCCGCAGATGTCATAAATAAAGAGCAGTTTGGGGACAAGGCTGAGGGCATATATTGCGCTGTGCAGTGGGCCCCGGAAATGCCCTATGAGGATAAATTTTTTGGGACTGCTACTGACTACTCTCATCTTTTTGAAGAGAAATACGGTTACGTTCCTCCATATCAGGCAGCCGAGTCAAGTGCCGCTGTCATGGTGTTTGTTGATGCTTTTAAAAGGGCAGGAACTCTGGACCCGAAAGCCGTGCGGGATGCTTTGGCAGACACGGACCTGCCGACCTTCTATGGGCGTGTGAAATTTGACGAGACCGGGAAAAATATCGCCAAGCCGATGGTGCTTCTTCAAGTGCGCGATGGGAAGTACGAAATCGCTTTTTTCCCTGAAGAAGCCGAGGCCGAGATTCCCTGAGAAAGTGGAACGTAACCTTCCTGTGGGCAGGCTCTTTTGCTGAGACTTTTCCTTTTTCCGCGAGAACCTGTGTCGCGAGCGTATGTCCCATTTTGGGTGACTGCCCAAAATGGGGTGTTGCACTGTATTTTCCCGGCAAGCTCGGAAGTTGGCATGTCCTGTCCGGTAGAGGGAGCGGGAATTTATGATGGATAACATAGATTTATTGGTTTCGGATCCTTCTATCTTGTTGCAGCTCTTGTTGGACGGATTGTTGATCGGATCTGTTTTTGCCCTTGCTGCCTATGGAATGGCGATGGTTTGGGGCGTCATGAACATCGTGAATGTGGCCCAAGGAGAATTCGTGATTCTGGGGGGGTACATCACCTATTACTTGTGGCGAGAGATCGGTATGTACCCTTTCCTTGCCACGCTGCTTGCGGCAATAGTGCTTTTTGTCGTGGGGTGGGTGCTCTACCGACTTGTGATTGCACGGGTTGTGGATCGCGATGTCTTTACGTCAGTCCTGGCAACTTTTGGGATTTCGATTGTGTTGCAGCAGCTCATGAACGAAGGATTTGGGGCTGACTATGTGAATCTGGACACAGGAATGACGATCCTTTCTCTGTTCGGTGGAGAGATTGACCTCGCACTCATTAAGGTCGTGAGCTTTGTGGTGAGTCTGATTGCAGGGGGCGTCTTGGCGGTTTTCTTGCGCCAAGGACGTTTGGGGCAGGCGATTCGCGCCACTGCGCAACATTCTCGTGCCGCGCGTGTGCAGGGAATAGATACTGGGAAGGTCTACGCGATGACCTATGGTCTCAACTGCAGTTTGTGTGCAGTGACAGGGGCCCTGGTTGTGATGATCTGGACGATCCACCCGTTTGCTGGTTTGTCCTATACAGTACGTTCTTTTTTGATTGTGGTCGTGGCGGGAGTGGGCAATCTGGCGGGAGTTGTGGTCTCGGGTCTTGGTCTCGGCGCGGCCGAACAGACCGCGGGTTTTGTTTTTGGTAGCGAATTCCAGCTGGCTTTCATTTTTGTCCTGCTCGTGACCGTGCTTGTGGTGCGCAATGCCCGCCTGCAACGGCGCCGGGAGCATCTGCAATGAAGCAGATTCTGGGCTTTTTTTGCAGCTTTTGCGGCATGAAACGAAAGATGGATCTTTCGGGTTGTCCTCTGTTTTTCGGTCTTCGTGTCTTACGTCTCGTTTTCTTGGGAAGAGGGACACAGGGATGGGTCTAGGCGAGACAGCTGAAAAACCGATATGGCATGTGCACTCCTGGCCCCGATGGATACGCTACTTTTTGCTGCCGCTGCTTGGTGTTGTGCTCCTCGTGGCTTTGCCGCATCTTTTCCCTGACCGTGTGACCTTTTTGGCTGACCTTTGGGCCATGATTATCTTCGCGCTGACTTGGGATGTCGTCGGTGGGCAAATGGGCTACAACTCGTTTGGCAACATCTTTTTCTTCGGTGTCGGCATGTATGTATGTGCGATCGTGCAAAAAGAAATGCTGGAAACGGCAGGAGAAAGCGCCGACTATTTTTTGGCTCTGGGCCTTGGGGCAGGGCTTGGAGCCCTGGTTTGTATTGTGCTTGCGGCCCTGCTGGGGTCGGTTATTCTTGGGATGCGTGGGCATTATTTTGCGGTGTGCACGCTTGGTCTTGGCGTGGCAGGAGCGGAAATAGCTGCCGGCATCGACTATATCGGAGCGGGATCTGGCATGAGCGTTCCCCTCTACCCGATTGACGCAGGCAACCAGGAGAGATTCTTTTACTATTGCTTCCTTGTACTGGCTCTCGGCGCGCTGTTTTTCTTTCGACGTCTTTATGCCGGGCGTTTTGGTCTTGTGTTAAATGCCATTCGGGATGACGAGGAGAAGGCCGAAAGCATGGGTTTGCGCACGACCCTGCACAAGACATTCGCCTGGATGTCGGCTGCGTGTTTTCTTGGACTTCTCGGAGCAGGAATCGGGAACCAGTCGGGATATATCGACCCGAGGGATGTCGCCTTTCCCGCGTCCACTTTTGGTATCTACATGATTTTGGCGGTCCTGATGGGCGGGCGTGGCACTTTGTGGGGGCCGGTCCTCGGATCGTTCGTGTTCCATGTTGCAAAAGAGTTTTTCTGGACAGAATTTCTTGGCTGGAACCGCGTCGCGCTCGGTCTGCTTATTCTGTTTGTTGTGGTTTTTGCCCCTGGAGGCATTTTGGGCTGGGTACAAGACCGGAGGCGTCGCCTTGACGAGGAGGAAGTGGAGCATCCGCCAGACGGCGAGGGTGGGGTTTCGTTTGCGCAAGGGGGTGCCCAATGACCGTGTTGCTTGCTGTCGAAGCCGTGACAAAGGCTTTTGGTGGAGTGACCGCGAATGACGGCATCGACCTGGTTGTGGCAGAAGGTGCGATTGTTGCGCTGGTCGGGCCGAATGGTTCTGGCAAGACAACCTTGTTTAATTGTGTGGTTGGCGCGCATCCCATTGACAAGGGAAAGATCTTTTTTCGTTCCGAGGAAATCTCCTCTTTGCGCCCTGGCGCGATTGCCCGCCGTGGACTAGTGCGCACCTTTCAGCACACGCGCACTTATACGCAGCTCACCTGTATGGAAAACCTGCTGGTGAGTGCCCCGTTGAAGACGCGTTATCTGCGTCGTTTGCTGGAGCGTCCCTCTGCTCGTCAGCGTGCACAGGCAATGGAACTGCTCGACTTCGTTGGTCTGCAAGGCGAGTCCGACTTCCGAGCAGGCGACCTCTCTTATGGGCAGCAAAAACTGCTCGAGCTGTCGATGGTCCTCATGTCAGAACCGGTTTTACTCCTGCTTGACGAGCCTCTCTCTGGAATTAACCCGACACTCGTGCAGGACCTCATGCGTCGTTTGCGGCAGATAAACGCAGAAACGGGCGTTGCGCTTTTGGTGATTGAGCATAATATTCCTGCCGTCATGGACCTTTGCGACTCTGCGTACTGCCTGGCAAACGGGAAAGTCCTGGCTTCCGGGACTCCTGAACAGGTGCAAAACGACCCGGCAGTGCTTGACGCCTATCTCGGAGGCACGGACTCTTTTTCGTCTGTTGCTGCACGTGACGGGGCTTCTGCAGAGGGCAATGTTCCAGGAGATGAGACTCCTGAGGAGATGGCACCGATTGCGCAACGGCCCGGGAGAAAGCCAGGTTTTCCTTTTCTCGCGAGAAAGCGTCCTCCTCGCAAAACAGGGGGGGAGAGCCCAAAGACAAGGCCTCTCGTCCCAGATCGCCAAAAGCCCGGTATTCCACCACAAGCGGGGAAAGAGGCTGAACTTTCGCGTGGGCTCGAGATTGAAGGACTTGTCGCCGGGTATGGCGGGCGGGAAATCCTGCACGACATCGACCTGACGGTCGGTCCAGCGCAGGCGGTCTGCCTGATCGGTCCAAATGGGTCAGGAAAATCCACGGTGCTGCAGTCCATTTATGGGTTTGCCGAGGTCATGCGAGGAACTGTACGACTGAACGGGCAAGAGATTGTGTCTCTTGCCCCGCAGGCGAAACTGCGCGATGCCGGTATTGCCTACATCATGCAGCACAGTTCCATCTTCCCCGACATGACTGTTGAGGAAAACCTTCTGATGGGCGGCTATTTGCTCAAGACAAAAGCCGAGGCGCAAGAGGCGGCCGAGCAGGTGCTCGCCAAATATGACGCGCTTGCGCGTGCCCGAGGAGAACGTGCCCGCGTGCTTTCTGGTGGGGAACGCCGTTTGCTGGAGATCTCACGGGCGCTCATCATGAACCCGAAGGTGCTGCTGGTGGATGAGCCTTCGATTGGGCTCGCGCCGCGGGCAGTTGAGATGGTCTTTGAGATCTTGGCCGAGCTGCGGGATCACGAGGGAAAAACTCTGGTATTGGTCGAGCAGAATGCGAAAAAAGGCCTTGCCTTTGCGAACACAGCGTGTGTCCTCACCGCAGGACAGGTCGTTTTGGCTGGTCCCGCGGACACAGTGGCGCAAGACCCTACCATCGGCAAGCTTTTTCTTGGCGAATAGCCTTTTTTGAAGTCTCAAGGGTGCGGGGATGGGGGCAGGGTCTCCCTGTCACATCCGCCTTGTCCGGCGTTTCCTGTGGCACTCGCCTGTCTTAGCGTTGCAGACGGTAGAGAGCGAGCGGGATTGGAGGACGTTCGGGGGGTGTGTATGCATGGTGCGGGTACCCGAGCAAAATCAGGGCTTGGGGTGTGAGCGCAGCGTCGAGATGGAGGGCTTGTCGGGCAGCGTCAGGGCAGAAAACAGGGGCCGCAATCCAGCAGCCGCTCAGCCCGTGCGCTGTTGCCGTGAGGAGAAGGTTTTCCACGCCTGCTCCGAGTGAAAGCAGGGCCATGTTCCATTCTGCCTGCTGCCGGCGGTTGTCGGGGTAGGTGTCGAGTCCTTCCCGGACAAGACAGCCAAGAACTGCCGCGGGTGCAGCGGTAATGCGCGAGATTGAGGCGTGGCAGAGCCGGTCAATCTCTTTTGCTTCCACTGCGTCAGCAGTGAGGTCCTGTCGCCAGGATGCAGCCATGCCCTGTGCCAGGTCGGAGCGACCTTTCTTCCCAAGGGTCACCCATCTCCAGGGGCGCGAATGGTGGGGTGCCGGGGCAAGGCATGCCGCGCTGACGCAGGCGTCGAGCAGCGTCTCGGGCACAGCTTTCTGCGAAAAGGCTCGGACAGACCGTCGGTCGGTAATGAAGCGAGGCAGGGCATTCTGGAGAGAAGAGGAAGCAGTCACCGAAAAAGGTCCTCCTGTGGAGACCGGATGAGGTCGCTACTTGCCCCGTCTCCGGTGAGGGAGAGTCCACGCACGAGAACTGCGGGGAGACCATGTAGTTTTCCTTTGACCAGGTCGGCAGCTGCCGCGATCTCGTCCGAGATTGCGATTTCGGTGGCAGCAAGCCGGCGTCCTGCCGTGTCGGTTGCGCCGCGTAGATCGAGCAGGGGAGCAAAACCCGCGGAACCAATGGCCACGTCGGTTAAGCCTTTGCGCCAGGGGCGTCCAAAAGTGTCGGTGATCACCACCCCAAAGGGGGTGGTGTTGAAGCGGGCGGCGAGCTTGTCGCGCAGTTTGCGGGCGGATCGATCGGGGTCTCGCGGGAGGAGGACTGCTGTATCTGGTGCCGTGTTTGATTGGTCAATTCCCGCGTTGGCGCAAATGAGGCCGTGCTGGGTTTGCGTGATGAAGAGGTCGCCTCGCTGCCGGAGTATGCGCTGTGATTCTTGGAAGATCAGGCGTTTTTTCGCATCAGGCTCGTTTTCCGGTAGGGCAACAAGTCGGCCCTCAGCTTTTGCGATTATTTTTGAAGTGACCACAAGGATGTCGTGTGGGTGCAGTCCATTGGTGCACTCGGTAAGGGCTTGTGCGAGGAGGTCTGGGAGGGGATCGCCAGGGACAATTTCGGGGATGCCGGGAAGCGGGTAGATGGAAAGAGCCGGCGGTATGGTCATAGTCTCTCCTTTTTTGCAGGTGGAGGGGTGTGGGGGGTTGGTGCTCCCGGCCCGGATTTTGTGGGTTGAGAGGGCTTGGGGTGGGGGTGGGGAGAGAAAAGTCGAGATTTTTGCTTGGTACCGCGCGTCTGGCACTTGGGAGGGATACTGCGTGCAAGAGGCCTGTTTCTCAGGAGTCTCCTGTCGGGGGTGTCGGGGGTGTCAGGGTTGGATAGTGGAGATGAGTATCCGTGCCAGGTTGGTCGCGACTTGTGGTGTGGTCATGAGGGTGGGTGCTGTGATGACTGCCATGTCGCCTGCTTGAGCGGTTCGCCCAATGGCATCTGCATCTGTTTCATCGATAATGAGAGTATCGAGTAGCCCACGATATGCCTGTGCTACTCCTGTCGTGTCGACAGGGAAGCCTTTTGCGGCCATGAGCGGGGCAGCAGGTCCGCGTACTGGTGCTCCTTGCACGATTGGGCTGATGCCTATTGCAGGGACTTTGCGGGACGTGATGGCGTCGCGTAAGGCGGGGAAGGCCAGGATTGCTCCGATGGAGACGATCGGGTTTGATGGGCAGAAGATGATGGTGTCGGCCTGCTGCAGAGCTTCCAGGGCTGCGGGAAGGGGTTCGGCGTGCTCGATTCCTGCGTAGTGAATTCCAAGTACCTTGTCTTGCCCTTTCCGTTTGATCAGATATTCCTGAAAATGTATGTCTGTTTTTTTGCCTTCGTTGGCGATCAGTATGCGATTCGTGACCTGGTCGTTGCTCATGGGGAGGATGCGGGAAGTGATTCCCCAATAGTCGCACATCTCTTTTGTGATTGTTGCGAGGTCAGCACCTGAGCGGAGACGTTCAGTGCGATACAAGTGGGTGGCGAGGTCTTGGTCTCCAAGCTGAAACCAGGTCTCCATTTGGTAGCGGCGCATGGCTTCTGCACATTTCCAGCTTTCGCCATTGCGTCCCCATCCTTGGCTGGGGTGTGCAACTCCAGCCAAAGTATACATGATAGTATCAAGATCAGGGGAGATGTGAAGGCCGTGTAGAAGAATGTCGTCGGCTGTGTTCACGATGACGGTGAGGTCTTCAGGGGGCATGCTTCTGACAAGGCCGGTAAGGAACTTGGCAGCTCCGATGCCCCCTGCGAGTCCTGTGACTTTCATCGTGTTTTTTCTTTCTTCGTCGGCTGATGAGTCGGCTGATGAAGTGGTGCGTCTGTGCCTGTGGTGTTTTTTTGGACGAGAGTGCTGGGCGCGGAAGAGGTTGTAGGGCGTATGGTGGGTGGGCGGGGGGAGAGCGAGAGGTCTGGGGCATCGACCTCTTGTCCGCAGACAGTACAAGAAGCAGTAATCCGCACTGTACCGCCGCATGCTTGGTGCGTGGCAAGGGCATTTGGCGGTTCGTTGTAATGCTGCATTCCCCAGAGTGCGAGTCTGCCGAGGACGGGAGCGAGTTCTTGTCCTTTTTCTGTGATTTGATAGCCCTGCCTTGGACCGAGACGTTTCACAATTTCCTCGTTTTCCAGCAGGTGGAGGCGGTCTGCCAAAAGGTTGGGCGGAATGCCGGGCAGGGCTTGTGCGAGCGTGCTGTAACGGTGACGTCCGAGGAGCAGCTCCCGCACGATAAGTAAGGTCCATCGATCACCGATGACCTCGAGGGATCTCGCGACGGGACAGGAAAAATCATATGGTTTGGTCATAGGAACAGGATGCTCGCAGCAGAGAGTACTTAATTTTTTGTAGTGATTGGCGCAGTATCTATCTAAACTGTTCAAAACGATACCAACAGGCTGCTGCTTGGCGTGCAGAACTTCGAAAAAGGTGCATCAGGATAGGTGGCGTGTGGGAAGGAGATCTCCGTGCGCCGCGTTCGGGATGATTGGACGTTGCCGTTTTCGGTCGGTGAGCTTGCTGCTTCTTCTCTTGACGAGCTTTTGTGTCTTGCCAGAGATGTGCGCACTGCGCAAACAGGAAAATGCATTACTTTTTCTCCGAAAGTTTTCATTCCTTTGACGCGCTTGTGCCGGGACTTCTGTGGCTATTGTACTTTTGCCACAGCCCCTGCCCGGGTGTCCTCTCCCTATTTGTCGCCAGAGGAAGTCTGCGATATTGCGAATCGTGGTGCAGCAGTCGGGTGTCATGAAGCCCTTTTCACCCTGGGAGAATCGCCGGAAACCCGTTACCCGCAGGCACGCTCATGGCTCGAAGAAAACGGGTTTTCCTCGACTGTGGACTATCTCGTTGCTGTGTGTGAGTTGGTGAGAGAAGAAAGCGGTTTGTTGCCACATGTGAACGCGGGGGCTCTTTCCGAAGGAGAGACGAAAAAGCTACGTGCTGTGGCATCAAGTCAGGGCATGATGCTCGAATCCTTGGCGGAGCGCTTGCATGAGGCGGGAGGTCCTCACGCCAATTGTCCTGACAAACTGCCTGCTACTCGTCTTGCTGCCTTGGAGGCCGCTGGACGTTTGCGCGTGCCGTTTACAACGGGCATCTTGGTAGGTATTGGAGAGACGTTTGCCGAACGGGTCTCTGCGCTTCAGGAAATAGCAGCCTCCCATCTGCGCCACGGGCATGTGCAAGAAGTCATTGTGCAAAATTTTCTCCCGAAGCCCGGAACAAAAATGCACCGGGCTTCTCCGCTCTCTGCGGACGAGTACTTACGGATCATCGCGGTGGCGCGTCTTCTGCTCCCCCCAGAAATCCACTTGCAGGCCCCGCCGAATTTGTCGGAAGACTTTGGTGTTTTACTCGATGCCGGCATCGACGATTGGGGCGGTGTGTCGCCCCTGACTCCGGATCATGTCAATCCTGAGCGGCCCTGGCCTGCGCTTGATCGTCTCACCCAGGTGACGCAGGCGCGTGGCCTTACCCTCAGTCCCCGTTTAACTGTTTACCCTGATTATGTGAGAGACGCTCAGACCTGGATCGATCCAGCAGTGCGATTCTCGGTCCTGGATCGATCGGATGCCTCGGGTTTTGCGCGAGACGACTTTGTGAATGGCGACTTTTGGGCTGCCGGAGGAGAAAGTCCTCCGCCGGAGGGTTTTCTTGCCGCTGTGGGCGCAGGCGAAAGTGTCGGCATCACTGCAGTTCGCATGAGAGACGAAGCGACGCCGATGCGCGTGTCTTCTCCGCTTGCCAGAAGCACGAACGGCAAAAGTGCGAGCCATTTTTCGGGTCCTGTGGCTGATGTCCTGCAGGGAGTTGCGGCGGGCGAGCAAGTAGGTGAAGCAGAAATCGTAACCCTGTTTTCCGCCCGCGGGAGAGAAATCCGGGCTGTGTGTGAGCTTGCAAACGAGCTCCGGGAAAAGACGGTAGGGGAGACTGTCACTTGGGTGGCAAACCGGAATATCAACTACACCAATGTGTGCACTTTTAAATGTCGTTTTTGTGCTTTTTCCAAAGGCCCTCTTTCCCTCAATCTCCGGGGAGACCCTTACCTTTTGACTCTGGCGGACATACAAGAGCGGGCCGAGGAAGCCCTGGAAATGGGCCTGACTGAGCTTTGCCTCCAAGGAGGGATACACCCGGATTTCGACGGAGACTATTACTTGTCGGTGGTGCGGGCGGTAAAAGAAGTCGCGCCGAGTTTGCATCTGCATGGTTTTACTGCGTTGGAAGTTTTTGAGGGAGCGCGTCGTCTCGGGGTTTCTCTGCGGGACTATCTGCTTTCCTTACAAGAGGCCGGCCTTGCCACTTTGCCGGGGACTGCAGCGGAAATTCTCGATGACGAAGTGCGTGCCGTGATTTGCCCTGACAAATTGAGTACCGACGAGTGGTTGTTTGTACACGAAACTGCACACAGTATTGGGTTGCGTTCCAACATTACGATCATGTTTGGCCATGTGGAACGCCCGTTGCACTGGGCCCGTCATATGCTGCGCACGCGTGCCCTGGCAGAACGCACCGGAGGGTTTACAGAGTTTGTCCCGTTGCCATTTGTGCACATGGCAACCCCGCTTTATCTGCAGAAAAAGGCACGCCGCGGGCCAGTTTTTCGTGAGGTATTGCTGATGCAGGCTGTGGCGCGCATTGCCTATTTTGGGGTGATTGACAATGTGCAGGTGTCTTGGGTGAAGCTTGGCGTGGAAGGCGCTCGTCTGGCATTGCAGTCAGGGGCAAACGATCTGGGCGGGACACTTGTCAACGAAAATATTAGCCGGGCTGCAGGAGCGTCCCACGGGCAGATTATGGGGCAAGAGGACTTTGCTGATCTTGTGCGTCCGCTGGGACGTTCTCTGGCGCAGCGCACGACTCTTTACGAGAAGGTGATGTGAGAGCGTGCCGGTGCTTTGCCGGTGTGTCCCTGTCCTCGAGAGCCCTCTATTTCGTGAAAAACGCCCTAGATAGAGACTTGTTCCAGAGCAAATTTACTCTGGAACAAGTCCCGGGGATGGCTGACTTAGAGGGAGGAAGTCAGCCAGATGAAATTTTTGGTTTTGTAAGGAGAGACCTCAGAACGGAGAGGTTTTCTTCTTGTGCTTTCTTACAGGTTGTGGGAACTTTTGGAGTTCTCTGTATTCTTGGTGGGCTTTGTCTGGTCGTCGTCGTTTTTGTCGTCTTCGCTATTTGTGATGCGGGACTCCACGCGCTCTGCGAGATCTTTGGCTCGGTCCGAGAGAGACTCAACACGAGAACGAACGGACTCCGGCATACGGGATTCGATGCGTTCTCGAATGCCTTCCGTGCGTTGCATTACCTTGTCGACGCTGCTTTTTGTGCGGTCGATAAGAGGTTCGATGCGGTCTTGCATGTCTTTGGCGACAGAATCGAAACGCTCGCGTGCTGTGTCTGAGAGGCTATCGGACTGCTCGTCTGATGTATCGTCGTCGTTTTTTCCTTCTTCGTCGTCAATACGTTCGCGCAGCTTGTGAAGTTGGTCTTGCGCACGCTGTGCTGAGTCGGAAGCAAAATCGACCGCGCTGCCCAATGTCTTTAGGGCGAAACGTGGGGTTGACATGGGTTCCTCCTCCGAAAATGTTAAACACGTCTTTTATGAGCATATTTCCCATAAGTGACAGTAGCTGTGGCACTTGAGGGATCACTTTCCCCTATAGTGCCGAAGATACTTTTACTCTACTTCCTTGCGGGAATTATTGCAAGCGTATTTCTGCGTGAGTAAGCAGTTCTCCGTTAGTAATTCGGTTGGTTTTTCCGTTTTGGCAGGGTTTTGCGCAAGGTGTTGCAGTGATCTTTTTCGGTGAAGGCGTGGGGATACTCGCCGTTCCGGTAGGTAACTGGATAGATTTCCTATTTTTCATGTCTGTGAGGCTTTGCGCGGTTTTTTGTCTGGCATCGCGCACATTCCAACAGGAGATGCATGGATCTCGTTGACCCTGACATGCCAATACTCGACCGTGAGGGTCAGCACCTCAGCGTGCTCATTGTTGTGCTTGGTGTTTCCCATGGAAAATATCTTGAGGATTGCCTCCAGGGCCTTTTTTCGCAATCCCACCCTGATGTGGAATTTGTTTATGTGGCTGAGGCGCACGCGCTGACGCTCCCGTCTGCTGCCCAGTTTCGAGGTGCTGTCGTCGAAGTGCCCGACATTACGGATCTCGGGCAAGCAGCAAATACGCTATTTGTTCATTACGGCCGGTACGATCTCGTCGTTTTTGTTGGGGATAATATCGTTTTGTCCGAGGACGCCATTGGGGTTACGTGTGAATCTGTAACACACACTCAAAGTGGTGTGGTCGGTGGAAAGGTGGTGGGGCTGAGAGATTCGAACGTGCTTGTTGATGTGGGCCTTTCTGCTGACCGATTTAGCACTCCTCAATCTCGTCTTGAAACGGACGAGATTGATCATGGACAGTATGACTATATACGTTCTACTTTGGCTGTCCCTTTTACCTATTTCGCTGTGCGTTCGGAGCTGTTTCTCCGCCTCGATGGTTTTGATCCGCACATTGTGGGGCCTGGTGCAGAGCTCGACTTCTGTTGGCGTGCAATTCTCGTAGGCGAAGACGTGATTTATGTTCCGAGTGTGCGTCTTTTTGAGATAGCGGAAATCCCGGAATCACCGAACCGTATGGATCTGATCCGTCGCAACCGTATGCGGATCATGTGGAAGAACTACGGGCCGGGGCGTCTCTTTTTTGTGACTTTGCAATTACTTGCAGTGGCAATTGGGCAATCAGTGGTCTTCTTTTTCAGCAGGCGTTTCGATCAGATGAAAGCGCCTTTTGATCCCTGGTTTTGGAACTTCGAGGATTCGAAAGAGCTTCGTACCACGCGGCGAAAAGTGCAGAATCAGCGTGTTGTTCGAGACAGCGCAGTCACCCGCCTCATGGTTGACGGCGGAGGTTTTGCCTCAAGTTTCTCAGGGACAAATGGAAGGCGGGGAGAAACCAGGAGACAGGCTGTACGGCGTTCTATAGGTGAAGTGCTGCAAGTCGTAGGAGGTCGTTGGGTCGTCGCGTGGGTCGGACTTGTCATCCTTATGTTGCTGGCAGGTCGTCACCTTCTTGCGGGAATTCCGACAAATGGGCGTCTTGTCGAAATAGATGGTTCGGGATTCGACTTGTTGGGGCAGGCGTTCTCCTCTTGGAGATCCACCGGTTTGGGTTCGGCATCCCCTGCTCCCCCAGGGGTCTTCCTGTCGGGAATAGCCGGTGTGGTGTTCTTCGGTTCTCCCGCGCTTGCGCAAAGTTTTCTGCTCTTTTTTGGGTTGCCTATTGCCGCGGTCTTTTTTCTCCGTGGTTTACGGCCTTTTATTGCCCATCGTTCGCTTCGGACGGCTGCGACTGCGGTTTACGTGATGAGCCCCCTCTTGTGGAATGCCCTGAGTAAAGGGGACCTTGGGACCGTACTTCTTTCTATCTTGTTACCTCCGATCGTGTTGCGTCTCAGTTTTCTTACTGGTCTCGGTCCCTACGCGGAAAAAGTGCCTTCTGTTCGGCGCAAATTGGAACTTGCCCTTCTTCTGGCTCTTGCGATTGCATGCGAACCTTCTGCAGTCTGGGTGGTTCTTCTTGTGGTCGCAGGATGGGCATTGGCCTCTCGGGTCGTGGGTGGAATGAGTGCTTGCGGAGAAGCCGCAGTTGGCGCCCTGCAGGGCTTGCTTATTGCCTGGTTTCTCCTGCTGCCTTGGTCCTTCTCTCTCTTTTTTGGGGAAGGCGCGATGTCGGCATTTGTCGGCACCTCGACTTCGGTGTCTTTTGTCGACCTGTTGCGTTTTGATACAGGTGCTTTCGGAAGTGGGCCGCTTTTTTTTGGTCTGCTGGCAGGTGCTTGTGCGGCACTTTTTCTGGCTTCGGGCGAGTATTTGTTCTGGGCAATCCGTTGGTGGGGTGTCATCATTTTGTCCCTGATGGCCGCGTGGCTCGTGTCACGAGAACTCATTCCTCCTGTGGCCCGAGTCGAAGTGCTGCTACTCCCTGCGGCATTTGGTGCTGCTATGACAGTGGGCTGGGGTCTGGAGTCCTTAAGGGTGAGCACGCAAAGACGTGGAGCCGCTTCTATCAGCTCAGTTGGCATTCTCTGCCTGTGCCTCGGTGGTGCCGCTCTCGTTGCTCCTTTCTCGGCTGTGGGAAATGGGCGTTTCGGCATGCCGGCAACGGACTGGGGCGAGTCCCTTTCCTGGCAGGTAGACCGAGCTGCAGAAGAAGGAGCATTCCGTACTCTTTTTGTGGGACGTGCGCTCCCAGGCGATGGCACTCGGCTTGCGAGCGACATTCACTATCTCGTGACAGGAGCAGGAGGGCCGCGTTTTACCGACCATTGGCCTGCTCCGCTCGCGCAAGGAGATCGTCTTCTCTCTGCTGTGCTTCGCTCTTCGCTCGAAAGCGGAGAATCGAATATCGGGTCCTTACTTTCGAGTTTCGGTATTAGGTATGTGGCTGTGCCTGTAGGCGATGAGGATATACATGATGTTTTTGCCGAGGCCTTGGACCTAGCACCTGTGGTCGCGGTAGAGGAAGCGATCGGGACAGTGTTTGAGAACCAAGTGTGGCGACCAGTGGTTGCGAGTTTCGATACTCCGCTGCCGGGCAAGTCGCTTGCAGTTGAAGAACTTGTTGATCTCTCTATGCCGGCCCCGGTTTCTCCAGGTTGGGTTTCTACGGGAGATGCCGAGTGGGAGGGACGTTCAATCGATGGGGTCTATGGGGCTTTGCCATATGATGACCGTTTTGAGTTACGTGTCGGAGCAGACGTTATTGCGCCTGATGCGGCTTTAGGCTGGGCGATGCAATTTGATGCGATGCCTGACCCAGAAGAGGGGACGCTGGTCTTTCGCGAGCGGAAATTGCGGTTCTTCCTGTTCGCAGGCGTTGGGGCTTTGTGGTTTGTCGTAACCGCTGGATTAATTGGAGTGAGAGGTCGCGATGTCACCTTCGCGTGATCCCAATAGACGATTTCCTTCTGATGCACAGCGACAAGCGGGCAACAGGCAACATCCTGGAGAAGCACAGCCCGGAGCGGGTCGCACGTCTTCACGCGAAAAAAAGACGACAAAACCATCTTCAAAACGAGGCGCTCCCGCCTCCCGGAAGTCTTCCGGCAAGAAGAGCGAACGACAGAAGGGCAAAAGCAAGGCCGAACAAAAAAATCAGGGAAAACCGCCTTTGCGCCTCAATCGGCGGCGCCGGCATGCGCCTCCCGGAGGACCTCCTCCTGCGCATATTGGGAAAGAAACCCAGTCAGTGCGTATTCTCGTGATTCTCATCATCCTGGCTGTTTTCACTGGGCCTCTTGTCTTTGACCGGATTTCACCGTATACCCCCTCCCTTTTTGTGCTGACCGAGCCCGAAGAGCAGATGCGTACTGTGTGGTTCTGTCCAGATGTTCCGGTAGGGGAGGGAGTGGAATCGACTTTGTCGATCTTGAGCCTCGAAGACGAACCAGTCGATGTGACATTGCGTTTTTTCCCGGATACGGGAGATGAGATCGTTGCTCCGACGATCACTACTTTGTATGGTGATGATCTGGATTTGGACATCGGAGACCAGGAAAATGAAAATCTGGGAAAAGAAGACACCGGAAAAGAAGACACCGGCCAGAACGGAGATTTGGGAGTCCTCACTGACTCCCAAGGCAGCGAACAGGACAAAGAAAAGAAGGACACTGTTAGCCCGACGGATGAAGATGACCTTGGTGATCTCGGTACTTTCGACGATGACTTCTCTGATGATCCTGGCTTGCGTGCCGGGACAAGAGGTGCTGAAGTCGAAGAATCCCCGCAAGAACCCACCAAGATTTCTGTGCCAGGTCATACGCGCGAACGCGTGCGTGTCGCTGATTACATGCAGGAATCCGGTGCTCTTACTGCGACTGTGCCACGAGAAAACGTCGCAGTGGCATTACAAGTTTTGAACACATCTGCAGGTGAAGAGGAAATCCAAGGTGTGTCTTCTGCTCCATGCGCGAAAGAAACACAGGACACATGGTACTTGGCGTCAGGCTCAACCTTGCGTACCTACCGTTACCAAGTCCAGATCTTTAACCCCACAGGTGAGGACGCAATTGTCTCTGTGGAGTATGTTTTTCGGCCGATCGAACAAACCGAAGCGAGGATTGAACGCCCTGATACCACAAGCTCGATTCCAATCCCTGCGGGAACGCGTCGAATTGTGAACGTGGACGATGTGATCTTACGTGCTTCTCAAGTAGTGGCAATCGTGCATGCAGACCCGGGAAATGTGGTGGTGTCGCAGACGGTCAGAATTTCGAAACAGAAGGGGATTGGGCGAGACTTGGGTATTTCTTCGCCTGCGGAGCATGTTTTCCTGCCGGAGGTGCGGATCGGTGACGGGGCTGATGCGATTGGCGTCTATAACCCATCCGACCAGGGGATTGATGTGCAAATTAACTTTCACCCTCTTGTGGGAAATGAAACTGTCACTCCTAACATCATCCCACTTGAGGCACACGATGAAATCGTTTTGGATTTCGATCTTCTTGCCGAGGAAGTAACCGGAGTTTATGGTATTGAACTTTTGTCCGATTGGCCTGTTGCAGTGGGACAATGGCGGCGAGCTACCGAAGGGGTTTCGCTTGCGAAACCGCTGGATGGGACAGGTAAGAGCTGGTGGCTTTCGGGGTTTCGACCTGATTTCAAAGGGCATATTACTGTACAGAACCCTGGGGAGAAAACGGCTGAGATCCACTTTTATCCTGTAGGTGATGGATCAGGCGAGACGCGTTCGGCAAAGCTTGAAGCATTGCCCTTTACCGCACATGTGCCACCCTACTCCGTGCAGATAGTTCCTCTCGAAGCCCTTGGATTGCAGGATCCCTCATTTTCCCTTTATGTTGTCTCCACAGAAGAGGTGGCAGTGGGGGAAGTGCTTGTCGAAGCAGAGGACATCGGGTTTTCTTTCGGTACTCGATTGTTTGGATCTTGATTGTCATGATATTGGGATTTCGGCAGTGCTACTCTGGCAGCGACCGTATCGAACGTTGATGGCAGAAGGTGAGCTTGTGCCGCAATTGCTTCGCTCGCACGGGAATCTGTGCTGATGATCCTGCTCTTGTCGCTCATATGTATTGGGTTGGCGGCTGCTGTCGCGTTGTTTCTCCAAAGACGCCGGCGCGAGCGTTTCCGTGCTGCGGGTTTCGGGGAGCATGTTTCTTCGTCGGGTGAGGTGGGAGATGAACCAGGGGGCGGTGTCCTCTCGGAACGCCGTGCGCAAATGGCGGCTTTTCGTGATCTTGATGTAGCAGCTGGAGGGATAGCACCTGCGCCTGCTTCCTGTCTGAAGGTCGTACTTCTCCGTCAGAACTCTTGCGTGCAATGCGAAGTGATGGAACGGCGTCTCGCGCGTCTTGAGAGTCCGCGTGTGGTCCGAGAAAATATTGATCTTTCCCAGCCCCACCCGCTGCTTGACCATGTCACTATCTCGGTCGTACCAGGGGTCCTGATCGTGGACGACAAAGGGGTACTCGTCCGGATCTGGGCTGGAATGCCCCTTGCGGGAACCATGGAAAACACTGTGGAAAAGTACTTCGTCCAAGAGGAAGTATGACGTCTTGCTTTTGCTTCCGATGAGACATCTGGCTTGCCTGCATGTCCAGCCGTCTCCAGCGGTGTGTTTCGCGTGTGTCCAGCAGTGTCTCACGAGGTGTCTTGTGTGACCGGTAATTTTTGCCAAAAAGGCAAAGAGAGGCGGCCTGGTTCGGCCGTCTCTGCAGTCGATGCAGAGGTGCTTGCATTGCGGCACTGTGAGGGGGGAAGAAGGTGCCCTCTCCCGAAGAGAGAGAGGGCCCTAAACGCCTTCTAGTGGGCGATTCCTGGGGCCATTGGTGGAGGGGGGATAATCCCGTGTTTGGGTTGTTCCGGGGTGTCAATAGATTGTGTGGTATCTGCGTCGGTAGAAGCAGGAGTGGCCGAGGCTTCGGGCGTTGTTGTTTTCTCTGCTTCTTCTCCCCGCGAGAGCCGGATCAGGCGATACACTTCTTTTCCCTCGATAGATTCAGTTGAGAGGAGAGTCTTGGCAACAAGATCGAGCGCTTTGCGATCTTTCGTGAGGATGTGTACGGCCTGTGCATGTGCTTTGTTCAGGATGCGCGTGACTTCGCTGTCGATAATTTGCGCGGTTTCTTCGGAGTAGTCCTTCCCTTTTGCGAGTTCGTCTCCGAGGAATACCATTTCGTTGTCACTGCTGAAGGCAACTGGGCCCAGCTTGCTCGAGAAGCCCCATTCTTTCACCATTTTTCGGGCGAGTATCGTGGCTTGCTGCAGGTCATTTTGGGCGCCGGTTGAGGGAGTCTGAAACACAACCTCTTCTGCGACACGTCCGCCCATGGCGACCACGAGACGGGCTTCGATCGCTTCTATCTGTTGAATGTGTCGTTCTTCAGGCAAAAATTGCGTGACACCGAGCGCAGATCCAATGGGAAGAATGGTGACCTTGTGGACCTGGTCTGCTTCCGGGGTGAGCGCGCCACAGAGCGCGTGACCTGCCTCATGATAAGCTGTGACTTTTTTCTCGTCATCGCTCATCGCAAGTGACTCGCGGGTCACACCCATCAAGACGCGGTCGCGTGCTTGGTCGAAGTCCTCTGGGAAGATCTTCTTGTGGCCATTGCGCACCGCAAACAAAGCGGATTCGTTACAGAGGTTTGCGAGGTCTGCTCCACTGAAGCCGGGAGTTCCTTTTGCCACGACCATGAGGTCGACGGTGAGGTCGACTTTTTTGTCGCGAGTATGGACCTTGAGAATTTGTTCCCGCTCGCTCAAAGTTGGGAGGGGAACGACGATTTGCCGGTCGAAACGGCCTGGTCGCAACAAGGCAGGGTCGAGAATGTCCGGGCGGTTTGTGGCGGCGAGCATCACGACTCCGTCAGAGCCTTCAAAACCATCCATTTCAGAAAGGAGCTGGTTTAGTGTTTGCTCGCGTTCATCGTGACCGCCGCCGAGACCTGCGCCGCGTTTACGGCCGATCGAGTCGATTTCGTCAATGAAAATGACGGCAGGTGCCTGCTTGCGGGCAGTGTCAAAAAGATCCCGTACTCTGGCTGCACCTACCCCGACAAACATTTCCATGAAGTCGGATCCGGTGACCGCAATAAAAGGAACTCCTGCTTCGCCGGCGACAGCCTTGGCGAGCAGGGTTTTTCCTGTTCCAGGGGGGCCAACCAGCAGGGCGCCTTTCGGGATTTTTGCTCCGAGTTCTTTAAATTTGCGGGGCTCTTTCAAGAAGGAGACCACTTCTTTGATCTCTTGTTTCACTCCTTTGTGCCCAGCCACGTCAGCGAAAGTGGTCTTTGGTTTTTCCGTGGTGTAGACCTTGGCTTTGCTTTTACCGATCTGCATGATCGAACCCATTTGTCCCTGGGCACGGCGATTTAGCCAATACATTAAAAGGATAAGCAGGCCAAAGGGGAGGAGGAAAATAAGGAGATTGGCGAAACCATTGCTCTCCTTCGGCTCAAAATTGTATTTGACCTCACCATTGATCAGCCTGCGTTGTGTTTCGTCAGTCGGCGGAATGGTGACAGCGAACTCTTTGCCGTTTTTGAATTCGCCTTTTGCCTTTCCAGTTGGATATTCAATCACAACTTCTTTGATTTGTTCCGCGTCGACTTTTGACCAGAATTCCTGATTGTCTATTTCGTTGCGATTGCTCTGCTGTGTCAATATCGCATAGGCAATGAGGGAAAGGAACATGAGGGCAATGAACCACACTGCCCAGCGTGGCCAGCCTCCTTCGGGCGGTTTCTGCTGGTCATCGGTCTTTCGCTCGTTATTGGGTCCGTCTCCGGGTGTTTGTTGGTTCGGACCTCTGGAAGGTTGCGTGGGGCTCATCCAAGAGTTCTTTCTGCTTTCGCCGGTGAAGTAGGCCGGTATGGTGTCGGCTCAGAGGTATGGTCCGCTTCTCCTGCAGGTTGCAGTTGCGGTGTTCTGAAATCGTAAATACGTTGAAATACCGAACCTGGAGTGTTGTCGGAGAGAAGGCAAGGCCCGCCTGGCCGTTGTACATATAAAAATCGGGTTTTTGGCGGGGAAGATAGCACGGTGACCCCAAGGGTGGTTCCGGTTCTTTTCCACATATTGTCTGGCCTGGTTCTTGTAAAGAGACTTTCTTCTGGAGTGGCTTTCTGATGCGATTTTCGACAAAAGAGGCGGCTTTCCGCAAGCTTTTTGTGTTCAGTTGGTTTGTATTTGGTTTTGGGTCTTCTCCATTATGGGTCTTGCAAAGATGAGTCTCACACCTTGCCGGTAGTAAGAACTGTCTCTCTGTTCTGTTTCGGACAGCGCGCCCTGTTTGGAGTTTAGAAGAGCGCAATCCAGATTTCCGAAGAGAACCAAGGCTTGCTTGTGTCCTCTTCGACGACAAGGCACCCTAGGTGCCTTTGAGAATCTCCTCAGGTGTTTGCGGGACGATTATGTGGACACAGCGGTGTGATCTGGTCTTACGTTCGAAAAAACGCAGAAGGACATTATCACATGGAAATTGGCGTATAACCGAGTGCTTGAACTTCGATGGGAATGTTCCGTAATCTCAGGGTGTCATGCCCTTGCAATCTGAACCGAATGCTTCTGCTCGGAAATTCCCTTCTCTTCTGGTTTGTGCCAAGTCTCACCGTGGGGGTGGCTGTGAGCCGCCCACATGCGTGATCACTATGGGCTACGACTCAGCGACAGTTTGGGTTGATGATCTGAATTTGGATCGTCATCCTGCGTCCATTCTTCTCTGTGTAAATTGTATTGCCGGCTTCACTGTCCCGCTCGGATGGACATTAGTGGACAGGCGTTCTGATAACAGTGTGCTGCAGGAAGACTCCTCTGACGACCTCCTTGATGCCACCAGTCTCGATGCGGCCACTGCTGCCTCTCGGGCCGGTGATTCTTCTACTTTCTCGCCCGCTTCTCTCTTGGAAGCGAATGAGATGGCGGGGGATGCTTCCGTTTTTCCAACCCGCGCAAAACGAAGAGAAATCCCGGAGGGAGATGCAGAGCGTCGCCCTTTGAGAAGTGAAGAACAGGGATGTTCCGAAAAAGGTGAAGTTGATTTCTCCGTCGTCTCTTCAGCGGACAACACTACCGGTCCTGACCTTGCTTCTGATCTTTCAGGTACGCGCCACGTCGGCAGCGAAACCTCTTCGACCGAAAAAGACAGTGGGCGAGAAGACGGCCTGCCACGTGCTGCTTCTTCCCGGAAAAAGCCATTTGAAAGAGGCGCACGCTTTCAGCACCGCTCACAACAGACAGAAGAACACGCGGGCCAGAGAGAAAAAAAAGGCCCTCGAAAAGACCCGGCAGCCAAAGATCAGGGAGAAGACCAGCCGAGAGGGTCGGGAAGCGGCGCGCTTCATGGTGAAAAGAATGACGGTGATGAGACGCGTGACAGACCTCTCTCCCCTGAGGAGTGTTTCCTTTTGTTTACCGACGCTCCTTTCGAGGGTGATTTAACAGAGGAGATATCTCGGCGCCGTCTCCCGTGAAGGGGATGTCCTTTCGCATGGGTGCGCGCGATTGCGGAGATGTGCGCCTGTGCCAGAGGACGCATAAGCTTGCCGGTAATGAATAAAGATCTCTTGCGGCATTTGCAGTGTCTTGACGCCCATGAACTGCGTCGTGTGATTATCTATGCCCAGAGTCTTCTCCTTGAGGAGGACGGCTCTATTTTTGAGAGTGTTCCTTTTGCCGGCTCCTCGTCGCAGGTACCGCAAGCGGAGGCACCATCAGACCCGGAGAAACCGGCAGTGACCTACCGTCAACAGTATGTGCAGTGTGGCAAGAAAACCTGCACACGTTGCCCACATGGTCCTTATTGGTACGGGTACTGGAGAGAAGACGGGCGTTCTCGCTCGCGGTATCTGGGGAAGAAGCTGCCTGAGCATGTATAAGATATTTTTCTACTGGGGTTATTGTTGTTTTTCAGCGCATAATGCCTAGGAAACCGGTCAGGTGGCAGAAACCGTAGAGGAACGAAAAAATCTCGGTATAAGAGAGGAAAGGAGCAGTATTTCTCCTTCTGGTTTTCCATTTTCTTTGGGTGCCGGCGTGTGGAATGCAGCACCGGAGAATGAAGCGAATGAAGTAAAAGAAGAGTTCGCAAATGGGGCGGGAGATAGCGGGAGAAGCAGGGACATTCCTCAAGAGGAAACTCCTTCTCATTCGGATTACAATCCTCGCTGGGCAATGCTGGCATTTGTAGTATTTGCTTTTGCACAAGCAGCGCCCATTCTCGTTCTCATTGTTTTTCAGGTTGCGGGTCTTCACTTTGAAACAGAGAAGGAAGAAGAAGAGGTTCTTCTTGCTTTCAGTGGCCCGATTATTGGAGTTCTCTATGCCTCTGGCTCTATCTGGATAGCCCGGAAGCTCAAGTGGTCTCACGCGTTTCTCGGATGGAGATGGCAAGGGTGGAGAGTCGAGTCCCGCCATATTGGTCTGGGGGTTGGTATTGTTCTTGTGAGTATCGCGTTTAGTTTACTGTATGCGTGGGGTCTTGAAGCCTTCGGAGTTGAGCTGGAGACGCTTCCTGAATTTGGATATATTCTTGACAGCTGGTTCCTCATTTTGCTGTTTGGAGGGACTGTGGTGATTGCAGCTCCGTTTGGGGAGGAGCTCTTTTTCCGCGGTGTTGTGCTCGGCGGTGCGACTGCCCTGCGTCCTGACACACAATGGCCGCGCTGGTGGCCGGTATCCTGGCGCACAGAACTGGGACGGCAACTTGCCATGACAGCGCTTGTGTCTGTGCTTTTTTCTCTGTTGCACATGAGCCTTGCGTCTTTTGTGCAACTCTGCGTGTTTGCAATGATGCTTGGAATGTCCCGACTTCGTACAGGATCTTTAATCCCGGCAATTAGCGCACACATGATCAATAATTTTTTTGCTTTTATTGAAATATTAGTGGACTCGTAAATCTCTTAAGTACGTGTTATTTTTTTGTTTTGTGGAAGATATTTCTTCAGTTTCTCTCTTCTATGACGAAGAAATCAGGAAGGGAAAATTTTTGTCCAGGGACGGATTTGGCTGCGCCGTGCTGGAGGATATTCGTGTGTTGTCCTAACTGCGGGTTGGAAAAGGTCATTCGGATCTGGATCACTTTGCATACAGGTGAGCGGCTTACTTTTCACTCCTGTCATCGGTGTGAGCACAAGTGGTGGCAACCGACAGAAAACGATGAGAAGGCTAGTAAGGCAAGAGGAGTATTGCCTTTGGGAGAGGTCTTGACGCGGGCGAAAGTTGTGAAAAAGACTGCCTAAGAACTTCTTGTCTGTAAATCGGTTGTAAAATGTGGGAGAACGAGATGTAGAAGGGGAAGCCTGGAAAACTGTAAGGTAAACTTGTGAGTGAATCTTCCCCGAAACTAAGTATTATCATCCCCGCATACAGAGCTGCTGCTTTTCTTCAATCCTCTTTGGAGGAGGTTGCAGCCTGGGTATCTTCCCGTAAAAAGCAGGATGATATAGAAGTTATTGTCGTAGATGACGGCAGTGACGATGGAACCTGCGATATCGTCCGTGCTGCCATGCTTTCTTGGCCAAAAGAGTCGGAGTTGCGGCTTCTGCAGCATTCAGAGAACAGAGGCAAAGGCGCTGCTGTTCGCATGGGCATGCTTTCAATTCGTGGTGAATTCGCGATTTTTACAGATGCCGACCTTGCGTACGGTCTTGAACCTGTGGATCGAATCTGCGATTTGCTGGAGCAAGGTGCCGACATGGCGTGCGGCGTGCGACTCTGTCATGTCGGTTTTATGCGACGAATTGCCGGTATGGTTTTTCGGCAATATGTTCGCTTGAATGGTCTTGGCGATTTTGCTGACCCCCAGTGTGGAATCAAGGGTTTTCGTTCTGAGACCGCGGCACTTCTTTTTAGCCTTTCGAAGGTGGAAGGGTTTGCCTTTGATGTCGAATTATTCGCAATGGCGCAATATCAAGGTTTGTCTGTGAGTTTTCTTCCAGTGGTGATGCGTACTTCTGAGCAGACGAGCGTACGTCTCTTTGATCAGGCACTTCGTATGGCTCGCTCGGTGCGCGAGATCGGCCGATGGACACGAGAAGGAGCGTACGAGATTCCTTCTGTGCGGACACGTTCTCACAAAACAGTCCCTGAAGAAACTATTTCTGTGGAGTGGTTGCCGAAACGGTAAGAACGTGCTGTGTGCTGCGTGCTGCGTCGTGTCAGAGGCGGGTGCGCAACGCGCTCCCCTTCCCTGGAATGCCCTTCCCCGGGGTGAAATTTGGGATTCTTCTCCTGCGTGAGAGTTTGGCGGAGAAACAGGCTGCCCCCGCTTGTCTTTGTTGCGTGATTCTCCGCCTTTTCCCTGCCGGTGTGCTGCCTATGTGCCGGTAGTTTGGTCAGCCTCATCCTTGTTGTTTTTCTTGTCGATGTCGTCGTGAAGATCGACATGGAAATCAGTGGTCTGGGAGCTGATCTCTCCGGAGGTAAGATGCTCTGTGATGTCTGACGGAGGAATATCCGTGAGATCTGGCGGAGTATGGTCCTGAGGTTCTTTTGGGTTTGGGACAGGAGCGGGAGATGGCGTGTGGTCTTTCCCGGTTCTGTCTGCGTGCTCTTCCACCTGATTGGCCGCTGTCTGGTCTGGTTCCTGGATTTCTTGTCGTTGTTGCCGGCCACGTTTTTCAAGGAACAAGAAGCCGAAGATCGTGAGCACACTTAAGAGTGTAAGGAACTGTCCAACTCGTTCTACAGGGCTTGTGGTGTAAAAGAGGCGCACTTCTTTTTCGGTTGGGAAGACCAGCATGAGAGAAGGAGAGAGCATATAGGGGCCTTCAGCCCCTTCGACGCGCCAATTCGGGAAGTAGGACACTGCGATATAGTGCGGTTCTCCAATTGCATTGGTGCGAAAAGAAATCTCGGTTCGTGCAAAATCAATTTCTTGCTTTTCGATGAGTCCGGGCTGCGTCGTCAGACGAGAGGGCGTATTGCCGAGTTCGATCACACTGTTGACAACAGGAAGAGTCGACGCTATCGGCCCAAGAGGGGATGATCCAGGTGCGTGTATCAGCACGCCTTTTTCCTGCGGTTGCATGTCGCTGAACCAGAGCAAGGCCTCTTCTTGCCAGTTGTTCTGGGTTTCACGCACCTGGACTGGCCATTCTTCTGGTACTCGTATGTATCCGGTGTCGGAGATGCGGAACAGCGAAAAGCGGTTTCCTTGGTGTTCGGGAGTCGTGACGATTTCTTCTACTCCGACGAGAGCCCGCATCCCCTCTTTCACTTCTTCAGTTTCTGCCATGAAGTATTCAGTACCAAAGTGCCGCAAATGTTCGACAGCAGCGGAAGGGTTAAAAGGAGGGTACTGATAACCAGGCACAGCGCCTGTTGCGCTCAAAGAGAATTCGGCCTGTATCCAAAAATGGTAGAGAGCGGACGCGGACGATTCGATAAGCAGCCCCTCCATCGTATCGACGTCAGTGAAGAAGGGGATATTTTCCATGACGCGTGGTGTCCCGAAGCGTCCATAGTCACTGTTGTATTCCCAGGCCAGGCGAGATCTTGCCGGCACATGATCGCGAATGGTTTGCATCAGGTCTTGAAGTTCATGCCAGGTAGGGGCGAGTCCGGAAGCCCCTTCTGTAATGACTGTCTCGTGCAGGGCTGCGCATCCGTCGGTGATCTGCTGCTTACTCTCGTCATCGTAGGTAGGGCGTACTGAAGTGCACTCATAACCTCGGTAATTATGAGCTGCCCAAGGCTGCGCTTTCGTGGAAGTACTCGCAACAAACCAGAAGAGACCAACGGCCAGAAAAGCCGTGATGCTTTCTCGTAAATAGAGGAAGGAAGAGGCTTGTTTCCAAGGGATCAAGTCGATTATTTCACCGATGCCCCACGCAGCAATGAGACAGATACACAAATAGTAAAGAGGAAGAAAACGTCCGTTGACGATCGCAGAGCTCGGCGCATTATAGAAAGCAAAGAGGGCGATAAGCCCCCAGGCGCCAAGAATGAGGGCCCCAGGGTGGCGACGCACAACGGCTATGACGAGGCTTATGCAGGCGAGAGGTAAAAGCCAGAGGAGAGGGCCGTGCGCAATCCATGTCGTTCCGTAGCTGTTGACCCATTTGGATGGGGCAGTGAGGCCATGCCAGGCCAGGGTGGGGAGTGTCCAAAAGGCAGAACACCCTATGGCGAGAAGGCCCGCTGCCAGTATGCTGAGTAATTTTCGGTGGCTTGGCCAGCCGGCGAGGACGGTGAGGATGAGCGTCCCGATTCCTATGACTGGCCAAAAAGGAAAAATGACGGCTGCCGTTGCGATGAGACTCGCGCCTGCACCAAGACGGAACCAGAGCCATCGTCCTTGTTGGGGTGTGTCGATCACGACGAGGACGGCGATGGGTAGGATCATGAGGGTGGGAATCATGTGCGTGATGGCATTGAGGCCGAGGATGCCCCCTGCGACGGCGATCCAGCCGTAAGGAAAGCGATCTTGGCAGCGTCGGGAGACGCGATAGAGGAGACCGGCCCCGAGAAGGAGGACGGAAAGCCCTAGAGAATAGGCGAATTCTCCTGCCAGCATAGAAGTAAGAAAACCGCCGAAAATATCCAGAGTTGTCGTGTCAAATGTAGTGAGATCTGGAGTTATGCCATCAAAAGTAAGGGCAGTCGTTTCGGTTTTTCCTTCGAGGAACAAAAAAGCAACTGCCCCCGCGGGGACTGCAGCGCGTACCGTGTGGGGAGCGTCGAGCAGACGCGCGAGAGCATAGGCGGTTACCGGTAAGAGAAAAGGACCGGAGACAGTAGCCAGCTTGAAGGCGACCTCGTAGCCGAGGACGTGTTCAAGACACCATATCAGCAGGTACGGAAGAGGAAAATAGAATTCCAGTAAAGGGGTACCGGCAAACCAGCCGGTGGCCCATCCTCCAAGTGAGAAGGGGAAGAACTCCTTGAAAGCCGTGACAATATAGTGATGTGATCCCATATCGCCGCCGGTGGCTAATGTGCGTGAGAAGAGGTAGCGTGGAATCAGTGATCCATCATTGAACGTGAGGAGTAGTCTCCCCCAGGCGGCGAGGAGCACAGCAGGAACCGCGAGGTGCTGTCGTAGAGAGCGCTTTGGAACCTGCTTCTCTTCTCTAGGAAAACTGGATTCAGTACTCTTCAAAGCGGGTGCAAACAATTCTGGAGCGACCTTTGTCTTCACTGGACATCATCGTCAAGGCCTATGACATTCGGGGTGTATACCCTGACGAGATCGACGAGGAGATCGTGGAGAAAATTGGGTGGGCTTTTGCCGATTTTACCGCGGCCGGTCGCATGGTTGTTGGTCATGACATGCGGCTTTCGTCAGACTCTCTTGTGCGGGCATTTATTAAAGGTGTGACGCAGCGTGGCGACGATGTGATTGATATAGGACTAGCAAGTACCGACATGTTGTATTTTGCTTCAGGCAAATACAAGTCGCCGGGTGCGATGTTCACGGCAAGTCACAACCCCCCGGAGTTCAACGGTATCAAAATGTGTTTGGCGAACGCGGCACCCGTGGGTGAGGGGACCGGTTTGCAGGAGATCAAAGCTCTTGCGGAGCGTGAAGTATTCTCACCTGTGTTGAGTAAGGGCGTGGTGACTCGTGGTGACGTGATCGACGCGTTTGCGGAACATGTCCGCTCTTTTGTGGACCCAAATAATTTTCTCCCTCTTCGTATTGTGATCGACTGCGGCAACGGAATGGGGGGTCTTGTGGTCCCCAAAGTCTTTGATTCTTTGCCGTTTGAGGTGACCCCTCTCTACTTCGAGCTGGATGGGAGTTTTCCCAACCACCCTGCAGATCCTTTGCAACCTGAGAATCTTCGCGACTTGCGTGACACTTTGCAGCGAGTTGGTGCCGATGTTGGGCTTGCTTTTGACGGTGATGCCGATCGTGTTTTCCTGATTGATGATAGGGCTCGTCCACTGTCGGGATCGACGACGACTTCTCTTGTGGCAAAAGGCATACTGGCCCATAATCCCAGAGAAAAAGTCATTCACAATCTCATTTGTTCTCGCAGTGTGCCAGAAGTCATACGAGAATGTGGAGGCGAACCGATCCGAAGTCGTGTCGGACATTCTCTCATCAAAGAGCAGATGGCCGAGACTGGCGCTATTTTCGCCGGTGAGCATTCGGGACACTATTACTTCAGGGATAATTACCGGGCTGATTCTGGACTGATCGCCGCGCTTCTTATTCTTGAACAGATTTGTCTTTCCGGTCAGTCTCTCTCAGAGCTACGTGTGCCTGTGGAGCGTTACCACGCGTCGGGCGAAGTGAACTTTCGCGTGAATGATCAAAAGGCTGTTTTAGACAAGGTGGCGGAACACTGTAGTGACGGAGAACTGGATTATCTCGACGGGGTGACGGTGAGCTACCCAGACTGGTGGTTTAATTTGCGCCCTTCGAATACCGAACCCGTTGTGCGGTTGAATTTGGAAGCCAATTCTCCGGTTTTACTGGATGAAAAGCTGCCCGAGATTATGTCTCTTCTGCAAGAATGCTGAACAGGAGTATTTCTTTTCAGAGGATAAGGGTGGAGACGGAAACTTTTCGCGCGTGCCAGGTTCGGGTCATGGCATCATCATTACCGAACCGAGAGGATGATATTGGGGGGGTACATCAGAGGAGTGTACGGTGAAAGAGTGGCGTGTCCGAGTTCGCTGTTCGGTTCTCCTGCCAGAAATCTGATGCCAAGAGTCTGATGCGAGGACCCTGGGTTGCTCCTGGTCGGGAAGAAGACCACGAATGCCGCAGAGAAGCCCGTAAAAGCCCCGAAAATTGCAAAAGTTACAAGGGCCGCAAAAGTTTTAATAGTTGCGGAAGTTGCGAAAGTTGCAGGGAAGACAATTATTTCCCGTCTCTTTATTCAGGCATTGTGGTGCAGTGATCATGAGTTGGATACTGGGGGTTTTTCCCTTTTCTGTGTCTTCTTTCCAGTCTCCTCGAATGGAATACTGGCCAAGTAGGCCAGTATTTCATTCGAGGAATGGGATTTCTTGCACAGAATAGGGTCCGTGTCCGACTAGAAAGTAACGAAGAAAGACTGTTCTCCCATCTCTGTAAACGCGTGTGAAAAAGACAAGTTTTTACGAGAGGAGGTTGTGGGGAATGGTCTCGAAAGCTATGGAGCAGGCTTTCTTTCGCATCCCTTTTCTCGACAGGGGCATCATGCAGGTTCCAGATTCTCTGAACATGTTTGGTCTGGTTACAAGCCTTCCTGACCAAGCTCGTCACGCAGTGGCGCAAGCTCAAAAGGCAGATATGCGCGCGGTGCAACGCCGTGCCGACTCTTTTGCGCATATAGCAGTGTTGGGTATGGGCGGTTCTGGGATCGCTGGTGCTGTTCTCCAAACTGTTGCCGCGGCCAATAGCGGGATTCCTGTGAGCGTGCATCGCGGTTATCAGCTTCCTGCCTTCATTGGTCCGCGCACTTTTGTTTTTGCTGTCTCCTGTTCTGGAGAGACGGAAGAGGTCCTGGAATCTGCAGAGACTGCTCTCGCGCGGGGCGCGACACTTGTGGCAGTGACTTCTGGCGGTGCCCTGGCTCGTCTTGCCGCTGATGCAGGGGCTCCAGTGATCTTTGTACCGGGAGGAGTGCCTCCACGTACTCAAATGGCGGCAATGAGTTTTCCTCTTGTCGTGATATCTGAGCGTCTTGGCATCTTGCCGGCAATGCGGGATGAGATCGATGATGCTTTCTGCCGGATGGACGTTCTGGTCGCAAAGATGGGGGAAACTTTCCCTGATCCTGGCAGTCCTGTGGCGCGTGTTGCGCGCGCACTTGATCGGAAAATTACTCTGGTCTACGGGAGCGAGGGGCCGGGAGAGGTCGCTGCATACCGCTGGAAGTGCCAGATCAACGAAAATGCGAAAGCTCCTGCCTTTGTGGGCACTGTCCCCGAGCTGAACCACAACGAGATTGTGGGGTGGGGTCAGCATGGAGACGTGACCCGGCAGGTGTGCGTTGTGGTAGAACTCCGCCACGATTTGGAGCACCCACAGAACGCGCGACGTTTCACTTATGAGCGGGATCTCATCGAAGAAGTCGTAAGTGAAATTGTCGAGGTGCGGGCCGAAGCCTCGACTTGTCTAGGCGTGATTTTTGAACTTGGTCTTTTTGGTGACTTCGTGAGCTTGAGCTTGGCCTGGGCCGGCAGTGTGGATCCTGGTCCTGTGCCGGTCCTGACCGACTTGAAGGAGCGACTTGCAAGTTCAGAAGGCCTTTCCTAGGCCTTTTCCGGGTTTTTCCTAAGTCTTTCCCGGGTCTTTTTTGTTTGACGCGTTCCTCGGCAGACGATTTTTCAGCGCGTTTTCGTCAGGGGAGAGGCAGGGCAAGCCTGGACTGTTTCCGGCGAGACTTTTTTGGCGAAACTTTTCCGGGAGTTTGACGCAGCCCCTCGTTTGAAACGCGAGGCCGGTAGTTGGAAGAATCGTGAGATGTCTGCTGAGATGTCTGAGGACGTGTTTCCAGTGCTCAGGCGCCTGGGACGGCCTTCGTTTGCCGGTCTCGTGCCTGATGGTCTTTCCCGTTCCGCCGATTCTCCCGCGATTGCTGAGGAGGCACTTACGGCGGTCTATGTGTTGCAAGGGGTGCCTTCCCTGGCAGAAGCGGCAGAGGCCCTCGTGATCGAGGAATCCACTGGCATGCGTTTTCCAGGACCAGATGCCGTCGCACGGGTTGGAGGGCAGGTTCTGGATGTGGCGGTGGCCGGTGTGTATCCACTGGCCACTCTTTCGGCTCCCTTGGCGCGTGCGGGGGTGACAACAGCAGAAGTCGGTCGTGTCACTGTCTCGTGGCCTGCGGAGAATGTGGGCTGTGTTCCAAGCCTGCTCACGATGGTGTTGGGGGAGGCGAATGAGACAGGAATGTTTGCCGCGTGCCGTCTGGTGGGACTGGCTTTGCCGGACGCTGTTTTAGACTGTTTTTCTGGTCCTTCGTTTGGCATGCAAGGGGTGTGTCAGGCCATTGGGGTGCGCCACCGTCCTTTGGTCGGCGCGATTGTGAAGCCTTCTACTGGGCTGACGCCTGAAGAACACGCACGTGTCGCGCGAGAGCTTGCGATGGGTGGGGCTGATTTTGTGAAAGACGATGAGCTGTTAATGGATCCTCCCCATTGTCGTTTTTCTGAGCGAGTGCAACAGGCAGAAAAATGGCTCACCGAAGTCGCTGTTGCGACGGGCCGTCGTCCCTTTTACGCACCGAATGCGACTGGGGGGCTTGCCGGCTTAAGGGAACGGCTTGCTTTGGCGTCTCACGCTGGTTGTGGTCTGGTCATGCTGAATGCCCTGGCGCTTGGTCTCGAGGTTTTGCAGTGGAGCGCGTTGCAGTCGGACGTTGCGGTTTTTGGCCATCGAGTGTTATCCGGGGCAATTGCCAGGTCTGATGCCCTGGGCCTTTCCCCAGTACTTCTTGCGGGACTTACTCGTCTGTGTGGAGCAGATTTTGTGCAGGTGGGCGGTGTGCAGGGAAAGATTTTTGAAGATGATGAACTCGTGAGAGCGAACGCTGTCGCCTGCTCTTCTCCGCTGGGAAAGATCGCTGCGGCAGTGCCTGTTTCGGGCGGGGGGCAGTCTGACCTGACTGCCCAGGCAAATGCTGATTTGTTTGGCCATTTTGATTTTTGTCATCTGCTCGGCAGCGTGGCAGTGGAAGATCCTGATGGGCCTCGTGCCGGAGTCTCAAAAACGCTTGCAGAATGGCGGAACATCACGGGTTCTGCATAACGGTCAAAGTGCAATTCCACAGCATGCATGTTGCAATTCTTCTTTGTTGTTGTTCGCTCTGGCACACTCTGTTCGCCAGAGCGAACACTGCTTGTTTCGCGCGTGCTTTGCCTGTCCAGGCAGCAAAAAACTGAGCATCAGAGAGGAAGCAGGAATATGACGATGGAAGCGAAGTCTGAGGACATGAGCGACGGGACAGGGGAGAAGCAGTATTTTTCGGATATTGTGCCGATAAGGTGGGCCGGGGACCGTGTGGAGATGCTCGATCAGACCTTGCTTCCGTCTGAGGAAAAATGGGTGCAGGCTGTGTCGTCAGCCGAAGTTGTGCATGCTATTTCCTGCCTTCTTGTGCGGGGTGCTCCCCTGATCGGTGTGACCGCCGCGTATGGTATGGCATTGGCGGGTCTTGAATATGCTTGCCCTGATGAAGCGCCTGCTTCTGCGCTGTCTTCCCATGTGCACCAGGCCGGAGAAGAGCTTGTCAAGGCGCGTCCCACAGCAGTGAACCTGGCGTGGGCAGTCGAGCGCCAACTCGGTTTGTTGGAACGAGCCGTTGTGCAGGGGAAGACAGCGCGAGAGGCGCGTCGTCTCTTGATTGAAGGCGCTGGGATGCTGCACTCGCGCGAACAGGCTGCTTGTCGGTCTCTCGGCGCCATTGGTGCTGACTTTTTGCCGGAACAGGGGAATGTGCTCACACATTGCAATGCCGGAGCACTTGCGACAGGCGGTTATGGCACTGCTCTGGGAGTTGTGCGGGCAGGGAGAGAAGCCGGCAAAAACTTGCATGTGTGGGTGGATGAGACGCGTCCAGTTTGGCAGGGAGCCCGTTTGACAGCCTGGGAGCTGACGCGGGCGGGAATCCCGAACACTCTCATCGTAGACGGGGCAGCTGCTTATCTTATGGCGCAGGGAAAAGTCGATGTATGCGTTGTGGGAGCTGACCGGATCGCGATGAACGGAGATGTCGCGAACAAGATTGGGACGTATGGCGTGGCTTTGGCTGCGGCAGCGCACGGTCTGTCTTTTCTGGTGGCTGCTCCTGTTTCCACGCTCGATCCCGCGTGTGGAAATGGAGGTGAGATCGAGATCGAAGAGCGTTCTTCTGCCGAAGTGACGTCTCCTTTTGGTGCGTCTCATGCTGTCGCGCTTCCAGAACAAACGGTCTTAAATCTTGCATTTGATGTGACGCCTGCAGCACTTGTCACGGCGATTGTGACGGAAGTTGGCGTGGCGCGTCCTCCCTATGGGCGTTCTCTTCCCCTTCTCCTCAGGTGAGAAGCAAAGGAAAAGCAGGAAAACCTAGTTGATTGTGAAAAACTTACGCGATTTTTGTAGTAGATAGCTCATTTTGAGGTTTTTGTACGCGGAAAAAGTGGTGCCGCTGGTATCTGATCTCTCGCGAAAATGCATGGTCGCGGGTAATTTTCCTGGACACGCTTGTTTTGTCTGATCCTTGGTGCGGGACATTGCGTATTTTTCTGTACGGAGAAGTCTGTGCGGCGAGGTAATGGCATCTCTCTTTGAGATGTACTCCTGTTTTCTGTGGATTGTGTGAAGACAACGCCTATTCGCGGTCAATAGCTAGTGCAAAGCCAGTCGCGAGATGAATGGACGATCACAAGATTACTTTTCCAGGAGTCGAATGGGTACCGCTGGGAGAGTTCTCGACAAAAAATCTCAGCGTGAGAGATTGATATCTCTGGAACTTCTGCGTTTGGAAACGTCGACACTTGCGTCGACATTCGTGTTGGCATTTGTGCCGACATTTCCGTCGACATCAGTGTCGACATCAGTGGAGAAATATTTGTGTGTGTGGGAATTGTTTTTGGTTGGAATGAGTAGCGAAATAAGGCGAGCACGTGTATGAGGACAGCAAGATGGAACGGTCGGATGGCATCTTACCTGGAGGAGCTGTAATGGCTGGAAAAGACAGCCGGAAAACAGTGGCAATGGGTGATGACTGTAAGCAGAATGGCATGTTTGAGCGGGCATCACCTGATTTCTGCCATGTAGACAGTCTATTGCAAGATAATCTTCGGCAACTCGATGCGAGTTTCCAACAATTACAACGGGCGCGTAGCGCCGTGATACGGCAGTTCTATGGTGAGCTGTACGGTCTTACAGAGACACAGCTTGTTGTGCTTGGAGTAGTACGCTCTACGCCTCCAGGCATGTGTATGAGTATTTCTGAGCTCGCAGACGCAGCCTTTGTCGCGAGTTCTTCGATGAGCAGGATTGTTGACGGTCTCGTGCGCCGAGAGTATTTGTGCCGGCGTGAAGCAAGCGATCGTCGCTATCTCTCTATCGTGTTGACTCCTACTGGAGAGGAGCTGATGGCGCAGATGCGGGAACTCGATAAGAAGTTTCAATCTTGTCTCGTCCAAAATCTTCCTTCAGAAGACCTTCGCGTGTGGCAAAGAATGAATGTCGCGATTGCCTTGAACGCTGAGAGACTTCTCACGCAAGGAACGACTTCGAAAGCCAGGTGATCAAGCCTTATACCAAAGAGCCTTCTCCGATTGTTTTTTGGTGAGGGCTTTTTGGTGGGAATCCCCTTCTCGAGGACGATTGTTCTTGCAATTCCAGGGCGAATAGAACTTGGACAGGGCGCTGAAATGTGTATTCATATGCGTTTTTGTTGTTTGTGTAGCCTGATTTTCTGTGTGCCATCCCGCTTTCATCCTGGGTGCAATATGGGTTTTGCTGTTTTTGGGGTCTCGGACTGCATGGTGGGTCTTGAGAGGTGGTTTCCAAGAATTGCCTGGTTTTGTCGCTCTCTGCGCTCGGGTTGCGGCGATGTGCAATTCGATGACCGGACGAAAAAACAAGGAGGCCGTTTGCGTTATGGGTTTTTCCTCTTTCGCTGCACAACTCGCTGCAGAACTTATCGCTTGTTGCACTGTGTGTGGTCAACCCGGCTCGTCTTTTTGTGAGAAGTGTTGGGGTCGTGTGCTCCCGGTTCCTGCGTCCCCGGCAGGCCTCACCGGCATGATTGCGCTAGGTGCTTTTTCTGGTCCTTTGCGCCAGGCTATTCATGCCTGGAAGTTTCGCGGTCGTACGATGCTCGCGACTGTGCTTGGCGAGCGTCTCGCTGATCAGTTGTGGGCGCTCTCTTTGGTTCATCCCGAAGCAAGATCACAAGGGGCAGAGGGAGAAAAGGGGCCGGGAGGAGCCGGGACCGTGCGTGTTTGTCGGGAAGGGTCGCTTTTCCAGCCTGAAGCGGTCGTTCCAATTCCTGGAAATTCCCTGCACCGTCGCCGGCGCGGGTTTGATCACACTTCCCTTTTGGCAAAGGCAGTTGGCTGTCGTCTCGGTCTTCCAGTCCGGGAAATACTTGTTCATCGTGGTCCTTTTGTTGGGCAGTCTGGGACACGGTCTCGTGCTGAGCGAGAGCTCCCTCCCTTCAGTTTTCTCGTGAAAGGGCCCTGCACGCGTCTTCCGGAGCGGGCGTTTCTTCTTGATGATGTGGTGACAACAGGTGAGACGATGCGCTCGGCTTTGGTGGTTTTGAGGTCTGTTGGTGTCGTGAGTTTTCCTCTGGCTCTTGCGGTGACACCGCTGCGTTTTGAATGAGGCTTTTTCTGGATGGAGGTCTCTGGCAGGTACTTGTTCGGTGAAAACCGCAGGGAATGCCGATGCTATTGCGAACGAGGAATTGACCTCATGGGAATGAGCTACTGTCTCCGTGTGGTTTTGGGCGCTGTCTCTGAGTGTTCGATATCCCGCAGGAAACAACGGCGCGCAACATGGAAGTGGGTATCTATGGTTTCGAGCGTATTATCTTGTAATTCTGTCGACCATTCCCTTGTATCTGGCTTTCGTGTCGGGGAAAATCCTGGCGAATCCGGGTCTTCGTCTCTTTCTTCGCAAAAGAAAGAGGATGAGCATGGTGAAGGAGAAGCTGGACTTGTTCTGAACATGGCCTATCTCTCGGCGGCTATTCAGAGAGATAATTATGTTGTTGACGCGCGTCTTGTGGCTGAGTCCATGCTGCGAGCTTTAGGTATTGGGAGGTGTCTCTTTCGCATGGGAGACGAGACCAGTGCGAAGTGTCAACCTTTTTCTCGTTTGGTCGAGGAAGAGAAGGCGCTCGCGCTACGCTCTTAGGAACCGCGTGCGGCAAATGAGAGACAACTTTCAGTATCGTACTGGTTTATATCCCGTTTCCGATCAAGGCAATGGAATGCTCAAAAGTCAGTGGCAATCAAGATTTTGCTGATTTTTTGTTGGGGAATGGGGCGTCCATGTGGTTTTGCAGGAGGCATTTTTTCCAGCCCCGTTCGCGTCCATAGGCAAGTGGGATGCCCAGCTTCGACTTTGTGAATTCTTTTGAAGAAATTTCTACCGCGCGTGTGAACCTATCGTCTTGTGTGAGTGAGATAGGCTCGAGCGAAGGTTCTCCAGGTTTTTCTGGCCCCGTACCTTTACGAGTCCTTATCGTGGATGACCATGCCCTTTTCCGTTATGGTCTGTGCGCGGTGCTCGACCCATTGGAAGATATTCAGGTGGTCGGGGAGGCGGGTTCTCTCGCTGAATTGTCGACAGTGGCTCCTGGTACTTTTGACATTGTCTTACTTGATATTCGTTTGCCCGATGGCTCAGGTATTTTTGCGATTCCTGCCCTTCGGAAAACCAGTCCAAATGCCAAAATAGTCATGCTTACTGTCTCGCAAGAAGACGAAGACCTCTATGCCGCGGTGCGCGCGGGTGCAGTGGGGTATCTACTGAAGGAAATAGGCATCGAACAGGTTGTGGAGGCTATTCGCGTGGTAGCGCGGGGAGAATCTTCTTTTTCTCCTCAGATGGCTTTCAAGTTGGTGGCGGGTTTCACGGAGATGTCGGAGAAAACAGTTCGTGCTGCCTCGCGTCCGCGTCTTACGAAGCGGGAACTCGAGGTACTCCAGCTTGTGGCCCGTGGTTGGTCAAACCGGAAAATCGCAGATTCGCTTTATCTATCAGAGAACACAGTGAAAAACCATTTGCGTAATGTGGGAGAAAAACTTGAAGTACATTCACGTACTGAAGCTGTGGTGCGAGCGGTGAAAGAAGGGTGGATCGCGCTTGAGTAGGTTTCTTTGACTGTGCGAGAAACAGCTTACCTCGAATGCGTGGCCCAAGAAGTGGGTGCTGTCTTTTGCAGCTTCTGAGGGAAAGGCGAGGAAGAAGCGAAAAAGAGGTTCTGGCGTCTGTGGGTTTTGCTCTTAGGGTCTGGGTCTAGGATCCGAGTCCGGGGTCCGGGTTTGGAGTCCGGGACAATGGGACGAAAGAGTGACAGATCACGGATGTTCATTTGCCAGTGGTGGCGGTAGACTGGCCTCAGATTGTTGCTGTATATTCATGCTCTCTTGATTTGCTGTGGACATTTCTGTCAGGCAGAGGTCTCTCTCCGAAGATAGGTGAGACCAAATGCCTCGCGAACGTCTTTCTGGAATTGCGTACTGCTGATGGGAATTTCACGAAAGGTAAGTTGTCAGTGCTTGCCGAGCATTTTTTGGAGAGTGTGTTGTTTAGAGAAGGTTGCACGACGAGAAAATTTTCCACACAATGTCAAAATTATCAGCAGTAACGTGCTGTTGCTGAGAGAGCGGCAGTCAGAGACCTGTGGAATATCTACCGTGGGAAAAGATGCTGAAAGATTTGCCGGTGAGAGTATGGTGCGGTCTGGGCGGAAGATAAGCTAGTCTATTCTATTGCCGTATTTATGTGTATTGTGTTGCCTCGCGAGGGTGGTTCTCTTGCGTAAGTGGGGATTGCGCGTGCAGGCAACAGGACGAGACAGTGAATGGAATGAGGGAACGGAAAACGCTGCCGAATCGGCGATGAGATTTTCTGGGAACCTCGGGAAGAAAGGTAAGGCCCGGGCATAATGGGACTTTTCCAGCGAGTCCTTCGCGCTGGCGAAGGAAAAAAACGCAAACTCGTCGAGTCCATTGTTCCGCTGGTCAATGAGCATGAAGAGAAGATTTCTGCTCTTTCTGACGAGGATCTTGCGTATCAGACAGTGTTGTTTCGTGAGCGTTTAGCACAGGGCGAAGAGCTTGATGACTTATTGCCGGAGGCGTTTGCCACTGTGCGTGAGGCCGCGAGTCGTGTGCTGGGTCAACGTCATTACGACGTGCAGATCATGGGTGGAACCGCTCTGCACTTTGGTTGGATCGCAGAGATGAAAACTGGGGAGGGGAAGACTCTGGTTTCTACTCTTCCAGCCTATCTCAATGGTCTGACCGGCGAAGGTGTGCACATTATCACGGTAAATGACTATCTCGCGCGTCGAGATGCCGAGTGGATGGGCGGGGTGCACCGTTTTCTTGGGTTTGAGATAGGGCTCATCCAATCGGATGACTTTGCCGCGCAGCGGCAGCCGGCATACGCAGCTGATATCACGTATGGGACGAATAACGAATTCGGCTTTGACTACCTGAGAGACAATATGGCGATGCGTCCGCAAGATCGGGTGCAGCGAGGCCATAAGTACGCCATTGTTGACGAAGTTGACTCTATTTTGGTGGACGAAGCCCGTACGCCGCTTATTATTTCCGGCAGGATGGGTGATACGGCCAAGTGGTATAGCGAGTTTTCGAAGCTTGTTCCCCGGCTTGTCCCGGATCTTGACTACGAAGTTGACGAGGCAAAGAAAATTGTGACCGTGACCGAGGAGGGCGTTTCCAAAACGGAGTCTTTCCTCGGAATTAGCAATTTGTATGATCAAGTTCATACTGATCTTGTGCATCATCTCACGATTGCATTGAAGGCAAAAGCCCTTTTCCACCTCGAAATTGAGTACATCGTGCGTGATGGTGAGGTGAAGATTGTTGACGAGTTCACCGGCCGTATTCTTGAGGGGCGCCGTTACTCCGAGGGGCTGCACCAGGCCATAGAGGCAAAAGAGAATGTGCAGATTAAAGAAGAGAGCCAGACACTCGCCACAATTACTTTGCAGAATTACTTCCGTTTGTATGAGAAGCTTTCCGGAATGACCGGAACGGCAGAAACGGAAGCTGGGGAATTCAAAAACACGTATGACATGGATGTGGTAGTGATTCCTCCGAATGTGCCGATCGCACGTTTCGACCAAGGCGACCTTATCTATAAAACTGAAGAAGCAAAGTTTACGGCTTTGGTTGACGACGTTTCTGAACGTTATGAAAATGGGCAGCCAGTTCTTATCGGGACGATTTCTATCGATAAGAATGAAAAACTTTCTCGCGCACTCTCGAAGCGAGGTGTGAAGCACCAAGTCCTCAATGCCAAGCAACACGAGAGAGAGGCGGCCATTATTGCCCAGGCGGGGCAAGAAGGTGCAGTGACCGTCGCGACAAATATGGCGGGCCGGGGTGTGGACATCATTCTCGGAGGAAACCCCGAACATATCGCTCTTGAAGAAATGGTGCGCCGTGAAATTGGGATCGAAGAAGATCCCGAACTGTTTCAGCGTTTGCGGGCAGAGAAAGAGCAAGAGTGCGAGGCGGCCCGACAACGGGTGCTCGACTTTGGAGGACTCTACGTTATTGGGACTGAGCGGCATGAGTCCCGCCGGATTGATAATCAGCTCCGTGGTCGTTCTGGGCGGCAGGGCGATCCTGGAGAGTCCCGTTTCTACCTTTCTTTGGACGATGATTTGATGCGCCTTTTTGCTCGGCAAGCAATTGCCGGCATTATGAATCGTCTGAAGCTTCCTGAAGATATGCCAATAGAAGCAAAGATGGTGACAAAGGCTATAGAACGGGCGCAGCGGCAGGTTGAGGAACGCAACTTCGAGATCCGTAAGAACGTCTTGAAATATGACGAAGTCATGAACAAACAGCGTGAAGTGGTGTATAGCCTGCGCCATCAGGTTCTTGACGGGAAAGACTTGCATGAGGTTGTGCTTGAGACGGTCGGTCGGGTTATTGACAATTCTGTACGGCGTATTCTTCTTGAAGAATACGCCGAGGATTGGGATACCGAAGAGGTCGCACGAGTTTTGCGAGAGTTGTATCCATGTAATGTGGATTTTTCGTCTTATTCGCATAAGTACTTTGATGAGATAGGTGTGGAAGGAATCGTCGAACTTGTCACAAAAGACGCATACGAGGTGTATGCCGAAAAGGGTGAGGAAATCGGCAGAGACGTGTTAGGTGCTTTAGAACGCCAGGTCTTATTGTCAGTTCTCGACAATAAGTGGCGTGAGCACCTGTACGAGATGGAATACCTTCGGGAAGGCATTAACCTGCGTGCCCTTGCAGGGACAGATCCGCTGGCTGCCTACCAGCGTGAAGGTTTTGACATGTTCGGCGAGATGCTTGACATTGTCGATGAAGAATTTGTTAAGTACATGTACCGGGTGCGGATTGTCGAGAAAGAGGCCCGCGAGCCAAAGAAGGTGACAGCCCAAGGTGCGGCAAAAGTTGGGCCGGATAAAAGTGATGCAAGCGGAGGAAGGGGGGATCGTGCTCGTTCCAAGGGCAAAAAGGTGCCTTCGTCTACCGCACCTACTCGTCGCAAAGCGGTGAAGAAAAAGTAGGAGAACCCTTCGGAAAAGACGAGATACTTCGACTGGGCTGTTGTCCGAAAAAAGTGCATGGGCAAATGGGCAAGGAGCCTGCCACATACTTTTCCTCTTTTTTGCGACGCGGAAAGCTATTTTTTGTGCGGAGAAGACGGACACATGCTGTTTGTCTGGCCTATGGAAGGTTCTTGCAGCTTGTAATGATTTACAGGTAGCGATAATGCGTCATATTACGGACTGATGAGAGAGAAAAAATGAGGGATCTTAAAGCAGGACTTGCCAAGGCAGAAAAACGCATTGAAGCTGCCCGGGAGTATCTTTGACTTACATGGTTTGCAAAAAAAAGTTGCTGAACTAGGGGATGCAGCGAGCCGTCCTGGTTTTTGGGACGACCAAGAAAAGGCTCGCATGCTGACGAAGGCACTCAGTGAAGCTGAGGCCGATATTGCTTTACTGAACCGCTTGCAAACAATGCTCGACGACGCGCGCACGCTTGATGAGCTTGCGCGCGAACTCGAAGATGAAGAGTCCCAGATAGAAGCGATTGAGGAGCTCAATCAGCTTATCGCTGAACTCGATGCCCTGGACAGGCGCAGCTTGTTTTTTAGTGACCATGACGAACGAGATGCGATTGTGGCGATTAATCCTGGGGCGGGTGGTACTGAGAGCCAGGACTGGGCTGAGATGCTCTTGCGCATGTATCTGCGCTATGGCGAACGGAACGGATTTCGTGTCGCGATTGAGGAATACACACAGGGCGAGGAGGCTGGTTTGAAATCAGTGACCTTTCATGTGAGTGGACGGTATGCGTATGGAACAATGCTGTCCGAGCGTGGGGTCCACCGTCTTGTGCGGATTTCTCCTTTTGATGCGAATGCTCGACGTCACACAAGTTTTTCTTCGGTAGAAGTATTCCCGGTGCTCGATGATGCCGACGACGAAATTGAGATTGCTGACGGTGATCTGCGCATTGATACTTACCGTTCTTCTGGTGCAGGTGGCCAGCATGTGAACGTGACGGACTCGGCTGTACGTATTACTCACCTTCCGACGGGCATTGTGGCTTCATGTCAGAATGAGCGTTCCCAGCTGCAGAATAAGGTGCGTGCCCTCGCCCAATTGAAGGCGAAACTCCTTGATCGGGCACGGATCGAGCGGGAATCGGAAATAGCCGCTATTCAGGGGGAAAGAGCTGACATCGCCTGGGGTAGTCAGATCCGTTCTTATGTTTTGGCCCCATATCAGATGATCAAGGATTTGCGTACGGGACATGAATCGAGCGACGTAAATGGTGTGCTCGATGGGAATATCGCCGCTTTTATTGAAGCCTGGTTGCGGGACAGGCGGGCGAAGGTCTCAACTTCCGACGGGGCTGTCTGAGGTGATGCCCGAGATGACGGGACGAGAGGACACGCACAGGAGCAGCGGAAACAAGCAGCGTGTAAAGGAATCACAGGACTGTGGACACTCAGGTAGATGGCAAGAGTTTGCGTGTTTTTCCCAGAGAAAATTGTTTGTGTTATCACTGCACTGCAGTGTGTGCACCTCGTTGAGAGGTCTCTTTTTTCTGTCTTTCGAGAAGCTTGAAGAGAAAGTGTGCAATCGCAGGAGAACTGCTCATAATCAGGTCTCCTGCGATTTCCTTGAGAGAAGAGATCTCGGGAAGAAGAGGCGGGGGTTGCGGGTTCCCAAAGGGTATGTTTGCCGGACAGTGTGTGAGACGAACTGTTTGTGAGTGATGCGGTTCTGTCGAGGCAGGCTGGTGCGCAGCGGTGCAGTCATGAAGATCATACTGCTTTTTTGGGTTTTCCTGGCTATGACGGGATTGGTTCTCACGGCTTCGGGCTGCTTGTTCTGGGTATGTGTTGAGGGAACAAGGGAAAGAACAGATTTCAGTAGGACGCTTTTTTCGTGGAGTGTGTCTGCGATTTCTTGTGATGAAGGTGTTTTTTTGGAGAAACAAACGCGGGTTTTGCTCGTGGTTGATGTCCAGTATGATTTCTGTCCGGGCGGTGCCCTGGCAGTTGTGACCGGAATGGATGTCGCGCATCGTATTTGTGGATATCTCGAGAGTTTTGCGGATTGTTATGCCGTGATTGTTTTTACGCGTGACTGGCATCATGACCCGGGCCGTCATTTTGCGGCACAAGGTGAAGAACCAGATTTTCTTGAAATCTGGCCTCCGCACTGTGTTGCAGGTACGAAAGGAGCGGAGTTTAGCCCTGCGCTTCTCCATTGGACCGGGCAAGCGATCATTGTGTCAAAGGGACATTGGAGCGCTGTCTATAGCGGATTTCAGGGAACTGTCGATATATCTGCCGGCAGAGAGCTTTTTTTGCAGGGATTCCTCCAGGAAAGTGCAGTTGGGAGTGTTGACGTGTGTGGTTTGGCGACGGATTATTGTGTTGCGGCAACGGAACATGACGCGATGGAAAATGGTTACAAAGTTCGCATGCTCGTGGATTTGTGTGGGGGGATTGCCGCTGATTCCACTGCGAGAGCACTTACTCGTTTTGTGAAAGCTGGAGGAGAGTTTGTGTTCAGTGAGGCTGTTGCATGAGATTGTCTGACTTTGGAGGGCGAGAGTTTTTTTCTTGCAGAGTTTTTCCCGCCTTTGCGCTCTTTCTGGTGAGCGCCCGCTGCTGTTTCTTCGCTATTGATCTGTTTTGTATGTCCGGCCCTTTGCAGGATGATAGAGGCAGGACTCTTTTTTCGGACTACCGAAGTGGGTGGTATGCGTGACGAGTGCGAAGGAGGCGGTCTGCGTTGTCACATGTGCAGAACAATTTCCTCTAGGGTGAAAGGCACGCTATCGTGCTTCGTCGCGACGCACACTCCGCTTCTTCTTTGTTCCGTAGCGTGCGATTTCACGTTCGATGGTCAGCGCAATGCCTGCATAGGTTGCTGATCTTTCTTTTCCAGGTTGGAAAGGCCTGTTTGTGATCCGCCTTGAAAATGTCACAAAGGTGTATGAGCAGAATAGTGTTGTGGCCCTCGACCGTATCTGCATTGATATTGGCAAGGGCGAGTTTGTATTTTTGGTTGGCCCGTCTGGATCAGGAAAATCGAGTCTTTTGAAAATTTTGACGCGGGAGCTTGTGCCGTCACAAGGCCGGATCTGGGTAGCAGGCAAAGAACTCGGAACATTATCGAATTGGAAAGTGCCCTATCTTCGCCGCAATATTGGAAGTATCTTCCAGGATTTCAAGCTTTTGTCTGACAAGACTGTGTTGGAGAATGTAGCTTTTGCGCTTGAGGTGATTGGGCGTTCGAAGTCTGCAATTATGCAGCAAGTCCCGCAAATTCTGGAACTTGTTGGTCTGAAAGAGAAGGCTTTGCACTATCCTGAACAGCTTTCCGGGGGAGAGCAGCAGCGAGTATCAATTGCTCGTGCTTTCGTGAATAGGCCGTTGATTCTGCTTGCAGATGAGCCAACGGGAAACCTCGATCCGGCGACGTCGGCCGGCATCATGAGTTTGCTTGACCGTATTAACCGTACGGGTACGACGGTGCTCATGGCCACTCATGATAAGGATATTGTGAACCGGATGCAGAGACGTGTGATTGAGCTTGAGCCAGGAGGTCGTCTTGTGCGAGATGAAGCTCATGGCGTGTACCAATACTGATATTAGGTGTGATCTGGTATGGCAGTTCGGCCAGGATATTTCGCGAAAGAAGCATTTTCTAATATCAAACGTAATGTTTTGATGTTTACTGCCGCCATTCTCGCGGTGTCTATTTCTCTTTTGCTTGTCGGGTCCGTTTTTATGCTTGTGCGGGTGGTGCGGAATATCACCTTTCAGTTCCGTAATGATGTCCAGATAAATGTGTTCATTCGAGATGAGGCGAATAGCAAGAGGCCCCGCGTTGAGACAATGTATCAGCAGATCGACGATATGCCGGAAGTGTCGAGAATTGACTATGTCTCGAAGAAAATGGCATATGAGGAGTTCGTTGATCTTTTTGCGAACCAGCCTGCTTTTATTGAAGCGATAGACGAGGAGACCCTGCCCGCTTCTTTCCGGGTTTCATTACACGATACCGATGACCTCGAACTTGTTTCTAACCGTATTGAGAAGATTGCGGATGTTGATGAAGTAAAGAATGCCCTTGAGTCGGTGGAAAAGGTCAGTAGTGTGTTACGGGTCTTATCCCTGGGGGTTTTATCTGCTGCAGGTATTCTTGTTGTGGCTGCTGCGGTGCTCATCTCCAACACGATTCGTCTGGCTATTTTTGCGAGACGGCGCGAGATCGCCATCATGAAGCTCGTTGGTGCGACGAATTGGTTTATTCGGTGGCCTTTTATTTTAGAAGGTCTTGCGCAGGGAGTTTTTGGGGCTGGCGTTGCTGTGCTTTTGCTGGCTGGACTGAAACGTTTTGCTATCGATTTAGTAGAGGAAATGGTACCTTTTGTTCCTCTTGGTATTTCAGATGGTTGGATGTTTTTAACTTTCGCGGCGGTACTCTTTACGGGAAGTATTGTGGCGGTACTCGGTACGGTTTTTTCTCTCCGTAAATACTTGGAAGTGTAATAATTCTGAGAGGAAAGCCGGTCAGGTGTCATGGGGAAGAAGAAAGCAGCAGGGGCGAAGGGGCACCAGGTTATCGCGCGTAATCGTGTTGCCCGGCACAACTATACGATTCTTGATACTTTTGAAGCGGGTATTCAACTTCTCGGCAGCGAAGTGAAGTCTCTCCGTGAGGGCAAGGTCAGCTTGAGAGAAGCTCATGTGCGGATTGATGAGCACGGAGAGGCCTGGGTGCATGGCATGCATATTGCCGAGCATGCTTTCTCCCATGAGGGAGGCCATACCCCAATGCGGCCTCGGAAGTTGCTGTTGCACCGGCGAGAGCTCGACTTTTTGCGTGCAGAACAAGGCGCGGCAAGCCTGACCATCGTCCCCCTTCAACTGTACTTTTCTCATGGGCTGGTCAAGATGCAGATTGGTCTTGCCCAGGGGAAGAAACTCTATGACAAGCGGCAGTCGCAGAAAAGCGCGGACGCCGACCGCGAGATACGTCGTGAAATTGGTCGCCGCCTGAAAACGGGTCACTGACAAATTTTCCCTTTGGCAGGGGAGAGCGGAGGCGCTCCCGGCTGCTTCCCGCTTTTGAGTCGATGGTATTTCTTTCTCTTCTCTGATGGGAATATTTGTTAGAGTGCAGCGTTGTAAAAAGAAAGCCTGTACAAAGTTTTTATTTTGGGGGTGACCGGTATCGACCTTGAGGTTGTGCGGTACGGGAAGCGAGCCGAGGTTGACGGAGTCCTCGTAAAAAAGTCGTCACGGACATAAGTGCCAACAAAGACGAGCGTATGCCGCTCGCCCTTGCTGCCTGAGAAATTAGGTAGCCGTGACCTCGGGATGCTCCAGCTCGAGTGTTCATGTTATAACGGAGCTCCACCTCCTGGTTTTGCCTAATTGGCCGGTGAGGGACATTACAGATTGAGCTAGGACTCGGATGGGCGTGTGTGAACAACCCGAGGCCGAAATATGCTCACACACTGCGCTCGGAGAAGTCGTACTTATCACTCGAGGGACGCGGGTTCGAGTCCCGCCACCTCCACCAACTTCATTGAACTCCACATTGGAGAGGAGTAGATAGGGTCGTTACTCTTTCCCTATCTTTCGTTTGCTTGACCCCCGTGACTGGGGGTCTTTTTTTATCAGATTCTTTTGTTGCGCTTGCTCTGACGTGTGTGCACGATGGACTCGTGCGAATGCATGAAATTGTGGGAATCAATTTGGCGAGTTCTCTTGTGATTTTGTCTGCCTGCCATCCCGGTCCTGGTCATATGGGAGGAGATGCAGTGATCGGCCTGAGCGGGGTCTTTCTTGTGGAGGGAGCGGTAACTCTCCTGCTGACGCTTGGTGAAGTCAGTGAGTAAAGCCAGTCTCGAAATTGTGTACGAGTTCCTCAAATCATTGAAGGAGGGGTCGCTCACAGGCGTTGCATTCCATCGGGCACAGTTGCATCTCGCAAAGAGTTCCCTGACGACCCCCCTCTTCGGGAACTCTTTGCGATGTATGGTCTTGGCGAATAGTAGGTAGTGATTGGCAGGAATTATGGTGAGACATGTCTGTGGGTGTGCCTGTGAATTGATAAGGAAGCGCCTGTTGCCATCAGGATGGAGGAGCTGAGAATGGGGAGTATGCGAGAAAGGTTGATTGAGAATCGCCGGTTATTGCCGGATGAGATCTTGGGGCATACGGGATTGTATTCACAGACGCGGATGCTCGGTTGGGAGGCAGATGCCCGGTTGCTCCGAGAAACCGGGATTCGTTACGGTCGGCCTGTGCTGCACCGTCTCTCGATTGCCGATTTTCCGGCGATGTTGCGGAAACGTCTCGATGTGTCGCGACGGGTGTTTCTTCTGGTTGAGTTTATGTTTGATCTCGATGAGGTTGCAGGTAGCCGGCATTGTGTAGAAGCAGAATTTACCGTGAAGTTGGATACACATGGCGTCGTTGTGCAGAGCTTATGGCCGGAGCTTGTGACTACCCAGGTGGATGTGGAGCGCTCTTCTTCTTTTATGGTCGGTGCCGATTTTTCATTTCGGAGTATGTCCTTGGCTGCCTTTGCCGGGCTTGAAGAAAAAGAAGTTTGGCAGTATGTCGAGTTGCACCCAACCATTCGGTCATTTGGGAAGGGGCAAAAGGCGTTTTCCTGGATCTTTGAAGAGCAAGATGGTTATCCGCTGCTGCCGATGAGTCGAACCGTTTTCGCGATTTTGGATCTGCCCCAAAGCACTTCGATCATCAGGGGATCGTTTGACACGAGTGCGGTAGTGTGTCGACGCAGGCTTGGGAAGTTTGACAAGGTGAAGGCTGTCTCCCGCAACAGGCAGTCTTTCCAGATGGACATTACCGCAGGAACCACCGTGCTTTTCCTGCCCAGCCACGCCTAGATTTTTCCTTTGTTTTTCCCTTGATCTGTGATAGATGCCCTTGGTGTGCCGGGCAGGGGTGCTGCCTGTGCTGCCTGCTACTTTAGGAGTGGTTTCCGGTCTGGTTTTGTCCTTCCGGATTTTCTGGCGGTTGGTCTCCCCCTGTGCGAATGTCTTCCCCTTGACGACCCACTGCATAAATCATGGCAGGCGTGGTCCAGTGTATGCCGACGTCTCCTTGTGGGGTGATGAGGATCATGCCGCCTGTTCCCCCGAGACGTTTTTCCATATGGGCGAGGGTGGCGCGCGCTGCTGCTTGCGCGGTGGCACCACCGCGCAGGGCTTCGCACGCGGCGAAGGCAAGGCAAAGGCGCAGGATTGTCTCTCCGTCACCGGTAGTGGAACAGGCGCCTGCGGTGTCGTCAGCGTAGGTGCCGGCGCCGATGAGCGGGGAGTCTCCTATTCTGCCGGGACGCTGCCCGCGTGTGCCGCCTGTGCTGGTGGCTGCGGCGAGATGGCCGGAAGTGTCGAGGGCGACTGCCCCAACAGTTCCTTTTGATGTTGTATCGATGTTGGTCCTGCGAGTGGAGCGCATTTGCCCGCTTGTGATGCGGGTTTGTGCGGACTGCTCAGCGAGGGTTGCTGCCCCTTCGCCTCCATACAAGACGTGCAGTCCTTCGTCGAGTACAGCCCGCGCGGCGGCAATCGGGTGTGGATAGGGAGGAAGCATTGCGACTGCTCCGGCACGAAGGTTTTCTCCCTCCATGAGGGAAGCGTCGAGCTCGATTTCTCCTGTTGTGGTGGGAACGCTGCCGTGGCCCGCATTGAAAATAGGGTTGGCCTCAAGAACCTCGACCGCGTGCTGCACTGTATCGAGCGCACTTTTGCCCGCAAGGAGGAGGGATCTTCCGGCTGCGGCGGCTGCTTTACAGCCTGCGATATGGGCGGCGTCTCTGCCACGGTCTCCAGCTCCGCCATGTACAACAATGACGGGCACGGGCACAGGCACAGGCACCGATGTCGCAGAGTCTTGTTGTGGGGAGAAAGACGTTGTCATCAGATTATGTATGCCTTACCAGACTTTATTGCCGGCTGCTTTGGACGGAGTCAAACTCTAGCGTACTGAATGTAGTGGCGTGTATCAATAGCCTGTGAGCGAGGCTTGGGCAGCTGGTTGTTCTCGTCGAGATTCCTTTTTTTGGGAGCCCGCAAAGCTTTTTGGCAAGGCGAGGCAAGGTCTCTTGCGATTCTTTCATTGTAAGAATGCCTGGTGCACGTGTGAAGGAAAGCTGAAGGAAAACTGTGTGCCGGTGCCGGCAGAAAGAGCCTTCCTATTGGAATCTGCCAGTTTCGTTGTTTTTTGGGGCGTGTCCTGTCAGATGACTCTTTCAACGCACATGCGTTAGAGGATGCGCGATTTGCCTTCTCCCCAGTACTGGTCGCGCAGCTTGCGTTTGTAGAGTTTTCCGGTGGGGAGGCGGGGCATTTCTTCTATGAAGTCGATCGACCTGGGGCATTTGTAGTGGGCGATGTGTTCTCGGGCGAAGTTCATGAGTTCTTTTGTGAGATCCTCGTCCGGGGCGATTCCTTCGGCGGGTTGCACCACTGCTTTTACTTCTTCGCCGAATTCTTCGTTTGGCACGCCGAATACCGCGATGTCGCCGACTTTGGGGTGCATGATCATGGCGTTTTCGATCTCTTGCGGGTAGATGTTGACGCCACCCGAGATAATCATGAAGGATTTTCGGTCGGTCAGGTACAGATAGCCTTCTTCGTCGAGATATCCCATATCTCCGACAGTGGCCCAGCTGGGATGTTCTGGGTTGACGGCTGTTTTGGTTTTCGCAGGATCCCCGAAGTACTCAAAGGGCATTGCCGGAAGGTCCGCGTAGAGGACACCGATTTCTCCTGATGGGAGTTCGTTGCCTTCATCGTCACAGATATGCAGGGTTCCAAGCACTGCTTTTCCCACGGAACCAGGGCGTTCCAGCCATTCTTCCGAGGTGATCATGGTCTTGCCAGTTCCCTCGGTTGCACCCCAGTATTCGTAGATGACTGGTCCCCACCAGTCGATCATTTGACGTTTGACTTCGACAGGGCAGGGTGCTGCCGCATGGATGGCGACTTCCTGGCTTGACAGGTCGAAACGGTTTCGTTCCTCTTCTGACATCTTCAGCATGCGGGTGAACATGGTGGGCACCCACTGACTATGCGTTACCTGGTACTTCTCAATGGATTCGAGGGCGAGGATGGGGTCGAATTTTTCGAGGACGATCACTGTCCCCCCAACTCCGAGGACAGAGGTGGAAAACCCTAGGGGCGCTGAGTGATAGAGCGGCGCGGGGGAGAGGTAGGTTGAGGTTTCGTCGAAACGGTAGAGAATCGCGAAACCGCCGAACAAGAACCCTGGGGAGTCGAAGGAGGAGTCGGGAGCAGGGCGGAAGATTCCTTTGGGACGACCAGTTGTGCCTGAGCTGTAGAACATGATCATGCCCCACTTCTCTTCGTCAAGTGGATGGGGGTCTTGTGTGGCAATGGCTGCTTCGAAAGACTGGTATCCCTCTGCGGGGTCTCCCACCATGTAGTAGGTCTCGCATTTGGGGGTGAGCTGACGGAGTTCGTTCGCGACTTCTCCCATGACGGAAGAGGTGACCAGGGAGCGTGCCCCGCAGTCGTCAACGACATACGCGGCTTCTTCGGCGGTGAGGTAGCGGTTTACCGGGGTGATATAGAGTGCGGAGCGGAGTGCCGCCCAGACCACAGCGTGGTAGTAGCAATTGTTTTCCATGAAGACGGCCACATGGTCTCCGGCTTTTAGGCCGTTTTCTCGCCAGAGGCGGGCAATTTGCTGACTTCGCTGATCGAGCTCCTTGAAAGTTACTTGTTCTCCGGAGCCGGCCATGATGACCGCTGCCTTATCTGGGAATTTCTTAGCATACGTTGAGATTGTCATCTATTTCCCCCTGTGGATGTTTTCCTAGCCTATAGGCCTGTGCGCGCTTCTGGCAGCTCTGCTTGTTTATTGCCCCGGAAAGTGAGCATTCCTTCCTCTTTCTAGCGTTTTTTTCGGGTGCCAATGCGAAGAAGGCCAGAACAGTGCTGTGGTTTTGTAGGGATCACCCGAGACAAGCGATTGAGATATCAATCCTGAGAAAAGAAAGCAGGGAAAGTCGGGAGGAAAGAAAAAAGAGGCCGGAAAAGAAGCTTTGGCTCTGGCTTTGTCGGGTCGAGAGAAGTGAGTCTCCGCAGACTAACTAGGATAAAAGTGTTTAGAGTTCTTAGGTGTCTATGCGTTTTTCAGTAGACGATGCGCTGGTGGTCACAGGTGGGGAGCTGCTCGCGGGAGAAACTTCCGCGATGTTCGAGGGAGCCTGGCATGATTCGCGGTCTCTCCAGGTGGGTGCTCTTTTTGTGGCGATTGTCGATCGTCGTGACGGACATGACTATATTCCCGACGCGCTCGCTGCAGGGGCGCCAGGCTATCTCACCTCCATGACAGAAGTGCATGCAGGTGGGTTTGCGCTCGGTGTGGCAGACACGCGTCGTGCCCTTGTTGCCTTGGGGCGTGCAGCCCGGAAACGTGTGCCGGCACTTGTTGCAGTCACTGGCTCGGCCGGAAAAACCACGACAAAAGACTTCCTCACCGCGGTTCTCGCGTCTTCCTGCCAAGTCGGGACAGCACCCGGCTCTCATAATAATGAGTTGGGCATGCCTCTTACCCTGCTGAACAGTCCTGATGATGCCGATGTGGTGATCGCAGAAATCGGTGCCCGCAAAGCCGGAGACGTGGCATGGGGGACGGATCTTTTGGATCCAACGATCGGTATTGTGACCAATGTGGGATCTGCCCATCTTGGAGAGTTCGGATCGCGTGAGCGTATTGCAGCAGCAAAAGGTGAATTGCCACGAGGCCTTTCCGCCTCTGCCACGGCAGTGCTGAACGTAGAAGACTCGCGAGTCATGGCGATGGCGAATCATACAGCGGCGAAAATCCTGACTTTTGGTGCCGGTGGGGACGTGCGGGCAGAGGACAACGTGCATCTTGGTGGTTTGGTCGAAGAGTTTCGCCTCGTGACCCCGACAGGAAGCGCTGTCGTGCGCCTTGCTGCCTCAGGCCCCCATATTGTGTCGTGTGCTTTGGCGGCAGCAGCTGCCGCCACGGTGATGGGCATGGAGGTTGATCTTATTGCTGCGGCCTTGTCGTGTGCCACACGTTCTGCGCACCGTATGGTTGTGGAAACGGCGCCGCTGGGTTGGAAAGTGTTGAATGATTCCTACAATGCAAACCCGGATTCAATGCGCGCTGCCCTGCAGGCGACCGTCCGGCTTGCTGGTTCTGGTCGGGTACTTGCCCTGCTTGGCCATATGGCAGAGCTTGGTTCCCACAGCGAGGCTGCTCATGTTGAGATTGGCCGTTTGGCGCAGGATCTCGGAGTTTCCGTGGTGGTAGGGGTAGGAGACTACGCGGAAGTGCTTGCGGGAAGCGACCGTCGGGTTGCGTCGCATCCATCCGAGGCAGTGTCTCTGCTACGCCAAGAAGCGGGGGGGTTCCGCCCCGGAGATGCGATCCTGGTGAAGGGAAGCCGCATGGTCGGACTCGAGCAGGCGATTCCTTTTCTCCTCGAATCCTGACGAAACCCGACAGCTGCGTAGCTTCGTCTTGAAAACGCGTGAAAAACCTGACGGGGTACACCCGGTCGGGTGAAATCTGGGAAGCGTGTCTTCTTTTCCAATCTTGACGGTCGCAATCTGGAAGAACTTGCCTGTTGTTTTCGGCGCTTCTTTATGTGATGGTCATGGATGGTCATGGATGGTCAGTATTCTTCTGTGGTCTTTTTACCGTAAACCGAGGAGTGTCGAGACGATGTTGCGTCCCGCTCTTCTCTTGAATTGCTTTCTCTGTGATTTCTTGTCTGAAATAACAGAAAGAAGGGATTTGTGTGAGCACTGATGCTGTTGTCGCGGCGTTGGGCGCGTTGGCGTCTCGCAGTCGAATTGCTGATCATTCTTTGTCTGGCCATTTTGCCAATGTTGTGACAATCGGTGGGACCCGTGTGGCGATTGGGACAGACGGGGTTGGGACAAAAATTCTGCTGGGGATGACTCCGAGTGATTTTGCGGGTCTTGCCGTGGACTGCGCGGCCATGAACGCGAACGACCTTATTTGTGTGGGGGCGCGTCCTGTGGCGCTTGTGGACTATTTGGCGATCGACTGCACAGCTGATGCCGAAGTCTATGCAAAGGCAATAGCAGAGGGGTTTGTGCAGGCTGAACAGCAGGGGGCCGGAAGCATCGTGGGCGGAGAGGTGGCAGTTTTGCCAGGCATTGTGGCAGAACGTGCCGATGGTGTGCCCGGCATGGATTTGTCGGCTACTGCCATTGGTCTGGTTGAGGGAGAAGTCCTGAGCGGTGCGGCGGCGTGTCCCGGTGATCTGGTGCTTGGCGTGGCATCATCGGGAGTGCACTCCAATGGGTTCACCCTTTTGCGAGAGCTTGTCGCCAGAGAAAAATGCGACCTCGATGCTCCTGCTCCTTTCGGGGGAAGAACGCTGCGGCAGGAACTTCTGACTCCGACACGGCTTTACCCTGCGCTTACCGCAGCGGCACGGCCTTTTTTGCGATCTGCGGCAAATATCACTGGTGGCGGGATAAAGAACCTGAGTCGTGTCCTGCCTGTCGTTGGGGCGCGGATTGACGCGTGGCCAGAATTGTCGCCTTTGTTTGCCTGGATTGCCGAGCGGGTTCCCCCTGCGGATTGTTTTGCAACTTTCAATATGGGGGTTGGGTTTATGCTGGTCGTGGCGCCTTCAGACGTGGATGAAGCGAGAGAAGCGATTGGTCCGGCATATCACGTGTCAGTGATTGGGCAACTCACTGAAGACATTGCCCCGGGACAAGTGGAGTTCCGTGCAAAAGGCTTCCGTTTTCATGCCGACCGGAAAAACCTCGTGGTCGCATAATTGCGAGTGTCGTCCTGTCGGGTCTGCCATGTGTTGTGCCGGGGTGTCGGGGTGTCGTCCTGGGGGTGCCCGTGCCGGTCTGTGACAGGAGTATCCTCGCTGGAGAACACTCCTGTCACTCATTGTGGCAGAGATGATACGTTGTTGGTGCCGGGATTTTCTGCTTGAAAGTGTTTATTCGCGAGTCAAGATGGAGACAATCCTGAGGAAGATCGCAATAAAACTTATGTAGAGGTTGAGTGCTCCCAGGATAGCCGCCTTGTTTTCGGCTTCGGCACCCATATTCCTGATGGCGACGGCATCATTTTTGAGCTGCCAGTTGAAATAGGCAGTGAGTCCGATGAAAATTGCGAGTCCACCGTACAGAAGGAGAAAGTCGAGAGCGGCAAAGTCGGCGAAGATGCCAATAATGGATCCCAAGATAAGGCCCCATACTCCCATCATGAGGAAGGAACCCATACTGCTCAGGTCTCTTTTGGTTGTGAGCCCGAGAACAGCCATGAAACCAAAAGTACCTGCGGTGACACCGAATGCAGCGGCGAGAACACCATATTCCACTGTTGGTTCAGTGACGCCCGGTGTTCCTGTTGCTGTTTCGGTGAACAAGATTGACAGGAGCAGTCCGTTAATAGCCGCGTAAGTGAAGAAAAGACCTGTGGAGACTGCAGCAGAAAGTCGCCGAGCGCCGACTCCAAAGACAATCGCAAAGTTGGCAAGGGCGAGGGCAAACGCAGCGCCTCCATCAACATGGACACCGAGACGCCCGAGCACATAGGAGAGGGTTCCGGTGAGACCAAGGCCGGCGAGCATCCACAGGTATACCTTGGTAAGGAATTCCTGTTGTACTTGTTTTTCGGACTGGGCATACAGCTCGCCGGAAAACAGGTCGGCGGGGTAGTCGGACACATTGCTTGCGTGTCTGCCATCGTTCGCAGGAAAACTTGTAGGGCCTGAATAGGGAACGGAACGAGAATTCACCTTCTGATCCACCTCATTTGTTGCTTTTTTTGCTTGTCGATTTTTCTTGCGACAGAACTGAATTGTTTACGGACAGTTTTTTGGAAAACAGGTCGCTGCGTATACGACGCTGGAGAGGTATTTCCTTTGTCTTATTCTTATTGTTTCTGCAGGATTTTTTATGGGATTTCTGCTTTTTGTTCTTTGGAAATATGCGACTGGTGTCACGGGGCAAGAACAAGACAAAATTGACCGTTTTTTAGAAAATCATACGTTGTATAGGAGCGTAGTGCTGTTTTTCGAGGGAGATGGGCCGTACTGGCAGTTCTGCAGGTTCGATGAGTGCGAGGTTTGTTGTAGGTGTAGGGCTGAACTTGCCGAGTTGGCCGCATAGGCTGTGGAAGCGACGCAAAGGGACGACAGTTCCGGGATACCAAGAGAAAACCGTGGAAGGGGAATATTGACTTTTGCATATAAGATTCCTGAATGTCAGACGTCTCCCTCTGATTTTTCGACAATGGGGGGCCTGTCTCATGTCTATTTTGCGCAGACCTGGTTCGATCGTATGATTGCCCATGTGATTGCTGGTCTTCCCAATGAAGCATGTGGCCTTTTTGCGGGTACAGGGGAACAAGTGGAGACGCTTTACGCACTGACAAACGCTGACCCGACCCCACAGAGCTATCTGGTTGAGCCGCGTGAGCATTTTCAGGCTTTTAAGGATTCCCGCGAAAAAGGCCATGAATTGTTGGGATGTTTTCACTCGCATGTGCGCAGTCAAGCGTATCCGTCTATGACAGATGTTCGTCAAGCAGCTTACCCGGATTGGGCCTATGTGATTGTGAGCTTGCGGGAAGAGGTGCCAGTTGTGCGGGCCTTCCGAATTGTCGACGAACAGATCAGAGAAATCTCTATTCTGGTGAAGGATATTTCGGTCGAGGATACGGGTTCTCATGTGCGATGAGGCGGTATGTCGAGATGCAGGAGGCGACAGTGGCAGTTGAGGTGCAGTTGCCGGCGCAGCTTCGAGAGTTCGTCGATGGCCAAACGGTTATCGAGGGCACTGGAGTGACTGTTGGAGAAGTGCTACGGGATATTGTTGGACGATACCCAGCTCTTGAGGAGGGTTTGGGGCTGAAAGGTAACGATATTCCAAAATATGTAAATATTTATCTTGATGATGAGGACATTCGGTACCTGGACAAATTTGAGACGTCTGTTTCAAACGGTTCCCAGGTTGTGATTATGCCTGCTGTTGCAGGTGGCTGAGCGTTATTGCTGCTTATGCGTGTTGAATCAATAACTGAGCTTATAGGGAATACTCCTCTTGTAGGGATCCATGCCCTCTCTCCCAAACCGTCCGTGAAAATCTACGCCAAACTCGATGGTCAGAATCCCACTGGTTCTGTAAAGGATCGTGTGGCGTGGAACATGATGCGCAAGGCAGAGGAAGACGGGATACTTCGTTCGGGCGACACTTTTTTGGAGCCTACGTCGGGGAATACCGGGATTGCTCTTGCCATGCTTGCGAGTTTGCGTGGCTATCACATGAAGGCCGTGCTGCCGGATAATGTCTCGCCGGAGCGCCGGCAGCTTCTGGAGATGTTCGGTGCTGAGGTGATTCCTTCTCCTGGTGAAGAAGGGTCAAACGGGGCCGTGCGCATGGCGCAGCGCTTGGTGGCAAAGCACGGCTACGTTTTTCTCAATCAGTATGAGAATGCGGCGAATGTGGACGCCCACTACTCGGGAACTGGGCCGGAGATCTGGAAGGACTGTCCGGAGATCACTGGATTTGTTGCTGGTCTTGGAACAGGCGGCACTCTGACTGGGGTTGGGCGCTACCTGAAAGAGCGAAATGGCCGCATCAAGGTGATTGCTGCAGAACCGCCTACCGGCGAGCTTGTGCAGGGGCTACGTAGCCTGGATGATGGTTATATTCCGCCAATTTTTGACCGGGATGTGCTTGACAGCAAGGTTGTTGTGCGACCAGCCCCCTCAGTTGCCTGGTCCCGTCGTCTTTTGCGGGAATGTGGAATTTTTGCTGGTCTTTCTTCTGGCGCGGCCTTATCGGCTGCAATTCGGTATGCCGAGCGCCTTGATGAGGGAGTGCTGGTCGTTTTCTTTCCTGATGGCGGCTGGAAGTATCTTTCGACTGGGGCCTGGACAGGTGACGCGGCGGAGGCAGAAGAACGCCTTTCTCAGATCATTTACTTCTGACTGATGCGCGTGACGAGGTCTTGACAGCGCTGCGTGCAGTCGGCAGAGGCATTGCTCGTGATCGACGAGTAACGGCAAAGTGCGTGTTTTCTCAGTCTTTTCTCTTTCTGGGGAAGTTGTTCTGTATCTCTTTTTCTGTTTGCTGGAGGATGAAGATCTGATGCTGATTGCGCAAGCTGCCGGTCGATAATCATCTCAGGATGTCTGTGTGAATGGGATGCTGAATGGACGAACGCCCAATCGGAGTTTTTGATTCCGGCGTCGGGGGGCTTACCGTTGTTCGCTCTTTGATTGATCTTCTTCCTCGTGAGAACCTGATCTATTTTGGTGATACTGGTCGTGGGCCGTATGGGGGAAGGTCTCTGGAAGAAGTCCGGTGTTTTTCGATTCAGATTGTGCAGTGGCTTGTTGATCAGGGCGTGAAACTTGTGGTTATCGCGTGCAACACTGCCTCTGCTGCTGCTTTGCAGGAAGCAAGGGCACGTTTTCGAGTACCCATCATCGGTGTAGTGGAACCTGGCGTACGGGCTGCGTTGAAAACTTCTCGACAGGGTCGAGTCGGAATGATCGGAACAGCGGGTACGGTTGCTTCTGGTGCGTATGAGGACGCAATGCGCGCGATGCGTGGAAGAGAAGGGAAAGGCGATCTCATCTCCGTGGCTTGCCCTCGGTTCGTGGAGTTTGTGGAGAAGGGAGAGGTGTGGGGGGCTGAAATTTCCAGACTGGCGAGTATGTATTTGATGCCTTTACGCGAGGCGTGCGTGGATACCCTGATTTTGGGATGCACCCATTATCCGCTGTTGGCGAGGGTGATTTCGGATGCCGTAGGGCGGCATGTCACTTTGCTGTCCTCTGCCGATGAGACTGCTTTTGAGGTGACGGATATTCTGGTAAGAACCGGCAAAGATCGTCGTGGACTTGGTTTGGGATGGCACCGTTTTGTCTGCACAAGTGATACGGAACGTTTTCGTTTGTTAGGGGTGCAGTTTCTTGGGCCAGAAGTGCGTGAAGTAGCTTTTGTAGGGTTTTGATCTGTTGTTTGGTCTTTTGATGGTGTTCTTCCTGTTTGCTGAGCATGCTGATGATATGTCATGCAATGTCACGTGTGTCTTATAGCCGATTGCAGGGTGTTTTCGTGTGGGGACAATGAAAACGGAAAAGGCGTGCGGTAGGGTAGCAAGGAGGAGGGGGCCATGCAGTTACGTATTTTGGGTTGTTCGGGGACGTATCCAACCCCGAATTCTCCCACGAGCGGTTATTTGATTGAAGACGGCAGTACGAAGATTTGGGTTGATTGTGGGATAGGAACTTTTGCTGCTTTACAACAGGTAACTTCTTTTCTCGATATCGATGCCTTGGTTTTAACGCATCTTCACCCGGATCACTGTCTCGATATTTTTTCGTTGTACTACGCTTTGCGGTTTGCTCCTGAATCTCGCTTTTTGCCGGTTTACGCGCCTTTTCTAGCAGAAGAGCATCTTTCTCAGATGTTGATTGGCGATCCTTCTTGCACTATGGGAAAAGTATTTGATTTTCGTAGTGTGAGTGATGGTGTTTCGGCTTTTGTCGGGGGTATCCGCTTGGACTTTTGTCTTACGGATCACCCTATCCCCACATATGCGATACGCGCTTCGTCTTCGTCTTGTGTGCTCACTTTTAGTGCAGACACCGGTCCTCGGGCAACGCTTGACGAATTTGCGCGTGGGAGTGACGTCTTTCTTTGCGAGGCGACGTATCAGCAGGGTGATCGTGGGTCTCCGCTGCACCTATTCGCTGCCCAAGCTGGTGAACTGGGAAAGCGTGCAGGGGTGCGGGATCTCGTTCTTACGCATTTTTCTCCACAGCATGACCCCTGGCGATCCTATGATGAAGCTGTTGTGACTGCTGGAGGCGTTTCGGTACATGTGGCTGAGGCCGGTCGAGCGCTTGACGTCAGAACCGGGACATGGTTGGACTGCTCTCGGGTATCTTCCAAGAGGGCGAGCTTTCTTTCAAATCCTGTTTCTCTGACAAGCTCACCTCTTTTTTGGTACGGTGATGGTATCAGAGATATGGGTTGAAATGCGAGCGGAGGAGAAGCATCCCCTTTTAAAGGCGCGCGCTATTCTCGTGCTGCTTGTTTCCGCCGGTTGACGAACCGCCGTCATTTTTGAATCCTCACATTTTTGGAGCCTCACATGGAAGCGACCTCGCGCCCTGACGGGCGTGTTCTCGACGAGCTTCGTCCCGTCAGCGTGGCGCGTGGCTATACGCAACATGCTGACGGATCTGTTCTCATTGAATTTGGAGCCACTGTTGTTCTTTGTACCGCCACGATTGAGGATCGCGTGCCGGCTTGGCGTCGCGAGAGCGGAGCAGGATGGGTGACCGCTGAATATTCCATGTTGCCTGGCTCTACCCCGGAACGTGTGAATCGTGAGCGGCGTGGTGCTGGTGGACGGACCAAAGAAATCGAACGGTTGATCGGGCGTTCGCTTCGAGCTGTCGTGGACATGAAAGCCCTTGCCTCTCACCAGATCATTGTGGACTGCGATGTGCTCCAAGCCGATGGAGGCACCCGCACAGCCGCCATTACCGGCGGCTGGATTGCTCTCCACGACGCGTGTGTGAAACTGCTTGATCTTGGCCGGGTCACCGCAAACCCAATTTTGCAGCAGTGTGCCGCGGTCAGTGTCGGAATCGTCGATGGCCAGGTCGTGCTCGACCTCCCCTATGTGGAAGACGTGAAGGCAGAAGTCGACATGAACGTGGTGATGACTGACGACGGTCGGTTCATCGAGGTGCAGGGGACAGGAGAGAACGCAACTTTTGACCGTTCTGAGTTGGTCCTTATGCTGGATTTGGCAGAGCGTGGTATCAAGGAGCTGTTCGCGCATCAGCAAACTGCGTTGAATGAATTTATAGGGTGATATCTCTAGCGTGATAAAAAGGTAGTAAAGAGAAATATGGAGATTGTGCTCGCGTCGAAAAACCCGAGAAAACGTCGCGAGCTTGAGGAAATCCTGCGAGAGACAGTACCCAAGCTGCGTGTGGTCGAAGCTGAATGGCCTGATGTGGCAGAGACCGCAATGACTTTTCGAGAGAATGCCCTTTTGAAGGCGCGGACGGTCCATACAGTGACAGGTTTTTTTGCCCTGGCAGACGATTCTGGTTTGGAAGTCGACGCGCTTGATGGCGCCCCTGGCGTATGGTCGGCGCGTTTTGCCCTGCCGGCGGTGCAAGAGGCTGCAGGCCGGAGTGATAGTTCTGCTGCATCCGCCTCGAGTATGCTCGACCCGAGTGCGAGTGCCGACCTGCAGACGCAAGCCAATAACGCAGAGCTGCTACGGCGTCTCGATGGCGTCACAGATCGACGGGCACGTTTTCGTTGTGTGATTGCGCTATGTGGCGAGACGGAAGCGGGTGTGCACGTTGAGACCACAGTCGAAGGGCGTGTCGAGGGCGTGATTGTGCAATCTCCTGTGGGAAACGAAGGCTTTGGATACGATCCATTATTTCGACCTGTAGGGTGGGACTGCACCTTTGCTGAAGCGGGTCCGGTGGAGAAGGCTACGGTGAGTCACCGAGCTAGAGCACTGAGTGAAGCAGCAGTCCTTCTCTCCAAGATTTTCCCGTGAGATACCTTCAGTAAAGAGAAAATATGGGCACTTCCCGCCGTTCCTCCGCTTCCTCGCGCAAGCGTTCATCTCAGCAGGGTGCGGAGAAGGAATCATCCCCTGCATCTTTCGCGCGCGGAGGCAGTGCAAAGATCAGTGAGAGCGAACGGGCTTTACTGACAAAGCTATTCGGCAAAGTGTGGTCTGATCTCGGCAGAGGAGGCGCGAGGAAATCTGCATCGTCGACTCGCTGGAAAAGACGCGGAGTAATTTCGATTCTGGCCTGTTTGTCGGCTGTGGGGTTTTTCTTCTTCACGAGCCTGCTGGATAATACTGAGGAGCAGGCCCAGGATCAGACCCAGGAAGAGACTCAGGATGAGCAGGGGAAAGACGCAGAGCAAACAACAACACTGCCTTCGGATGAAGAGTTTTTGCTCCTAAAGGTTGCCACTCTTTCTCCGGATATCCCGGATTACAGGCGAAAGGATTGGATGCCCTCAGGGTGGAGAGACGAAGATCATGATTGTCAGAATACGCGTGTTGAAGTTCTTGTAGCTGAAGCGCTTGACCGCATCGATTGGGACTCTTCCCGGCAGTGTAAGGTCCAGGGAAGCCGATGGTACGATTACTATACTGGTGAATACAAGAATGACCCGAGTGAGCTTGATATCGACCACTTGGTCCCGCTCGCGAACGCGCATCGCTCTGGTGGTTGGGCATGGTCTCTCCAGAAAAAACGGGACTATGCCAATGACCTTACTGCAAACCATCTGATCGCGGTGGACTCTGGTGAAAACCGCAAGAAGGGCGCGAAGGGTCCTGAGTCCTGGCGACCATTATATGAGGAATACTGGTGCGAGTATGCCTGGGACTGGATAAACGTGAAAGTCCGCTGGGAACTGACGGTGACTATGGCAGAGCATAAAGCCCTCGAGGACATGCTCGCCACCTGTTCTGGTTAGCGTCTTGTGACCTCTGGCCCATAACCCGTGTCCTCCGGAGAAGGAGGGGACAGTTGAGGTTTGTGCGCGGGGTTGTGCGCGGGTTGGAGCGGGTTAATCCGAGTGGTGTGCGTGGCTGCCTTTTGGTATTGCGACCTCCTTGCAGGGGGTCGTGGGTGCTGTCGGGAGTGTCTCGGTGGAGAATCTGCCTACGGCCTTGAAAGCCTGTCGTGTTTCACAATTCCCGCTTGTCTTAACATGCCGTGTTTTTTCCTGCTTTTTCTCATGTTTGAATGGCATAAGGTGAAAAAGCAAGGGAAAGGCTTTGTCAGCCAGTGATAAAGCGATAGTTTCGCATTTTTTCTACGGAATCCATTGTGTAGTGCTGAGTGATGGCCGTAGGATGTTTTTGGGTCTTCTTTCTGCTTTTCGCAAGGCCTGAAGGCTGTTTTCTTTCCTTTTCCGGAAAGGTCTTCCCGCACACTTCCCGTTCACATGTTCTGAGGTGTTTCTACCTGCCGGTGTTTCTGGAGGGTGGCTGTGCGTAATTATTTCCGCGACATTTTTCGCTTTGAAGGCAAAACTGAAGAAGGTGATGTCGCACGTCGCGACCGCTTTCTCCTGCTGTTCCTGACTCTTTTTGGGCTCGGCGTACTTGTCTTCGTATTTTTCCGTTCCCCTTCTGTGACTCCTGTGGACATTTCCTCGGAGACCGAGATGAATAACAGGGATACAGGGGTCGTTCTTGCAGAAGGGAAAGCAGTAAATCAGGTTGGCCCTACCCAGAAAGAAGCGCCGATTTCTTTTGGCAGAGACGCTCGGACTGGGCATGAGCCTGAGCAGGGCACTGCTCACATTCAGGTGCATGTAGCAGGTGCGGTGGTGGCACCAGGCCGAAGGCGTTTGCTTGCGGGAAAACGTGTCGGAGACGCCCTCTTGGCGGCAGGGGGTGCTCGTTCTGATGCCGACTTGGAGCGTGTCAATCTGGCCGCCTTGCTATGGGACGGTGAGCGAGTTTATGTGCCCCGCAAAGATCAGGCCCAAATACCCATTGTAGTAACCGAGACACCCCAGGCAAGTGTGCCAGAAGCCGGTTCCCCTACCAGCCATTTCCCCCTGAACATCAACACTGCTTCAGCAGAGGAACTCACCCGACTTCCCGGTATTGGAAGTTCCATCGCAGCCAAAATTGTAGAGCATCGTACTACCTACGGTCCCTTCCAGGAACTGCAAGATCTTTTGACTGTACCCGGAATCGGTGCAAGCAAACTGGTGGGTATGACAAACAAGATAACAGTATAAACACTCACGTTTTATCACTGGGATCAGGTCCTACACCGACACAAATCTCAACCCCCCCCAACTCCCCCCATCCCTCCGCATTGCATTGCACTGCACTGCAATGACTCCCAATGCCAGGAATCAGACCGGACCCTGACCGGGGCCCGGGGTCCCGTGGTCAGTGCCCGGGACACCGGGCCCCGGGCGCAATCCGGCCAGTTGGGCTCGACTGGGCGTGGTGGGGTCGGGTGTGGGTGTTGGATGTAGGTGGGTTGGTGGGGTCGGGTGTGGGTGTAGTTCCTAGGGAGGCATTGTGGCGGGTGTGGGCTGGTCGTACGAAAAACAAGAGGCTGAAAAAAAGGCGAAAAAAGCGCGCGGCGTTGCGTTCGGTGGCGCACTGCGCAAAGGGCATGCGGCACGAAGAAATGCAAAAAAGAATGCGGAGATTCTCGCCACTCCACTTCCGACCCCCTCCCCGACCTTTTTGCCGGCACTTACAGGTTTTGCTGCAGGATGCTGGGGTGCAGCAAGCTGCTCCTTTGCGTCTTCTGTCGCAGTACAGGCAACAAACCTGGCAACTGTCATCGGCTTTGCCGGCATTATTTTTTACCTCACCTGCCGTTTCCGACCTACCTTGCGGATTTTTTTTCTGCTTCTTCTGCTCTGGGGATGTCTGGGGTTTGGTCTGGCAGGACGAGCGCACGTGGGGGTCATTGCGAAAACTGTGCAAAGGCCGTCATCCACAAGTAGCGAAGGGGTTGTGGCCAGTGACACTCGTCCTCAGGTTTTGCGTACACCTCAAGGGCGATGGTTACTGCGTGGTGTCGACGAAAAACTTGTTCTTGGGGCCCGTGTGCGAGTGCAAGGTGTCCTGCGACCGGTACGAGGTGACCTCATGCGCCATCGCCGGCTGCATTACAGCCGGGTTACAGGAGAAATCAGCGTCGAGTCCCTGACTATCATTGCCCCTGCACCGTTTCCCGCGCGCGTTGCCGAAGCGACCCGTGACCATCTACGCCGAGCCGCAGCCCATCTCTCACACGATCGAGCTGGGCTACTTCTCGGTTTACTCATCGGAGACGACTCCCGCCTCTCCCGCCGGAAAAAAGATGATTTTCGCGCTGCCGGCATGTCGCACCTTATCGCTGTTTCCGGAGGAAACCTGGTGTTTGTGATCGCCGCTGCCACGCTCCTCGCGCGTGTTCTGATGTTTGGTCGACGTGCCCGTCTGTTTGTTGCGGGTAGCGTCATGGCTTTTTATGTTCTCCTGACAAGAGCCGAGCCCTCTATCGTACGCGCTGCCACAATGAGCGGACTTTCCCTGCTCGCCTCATGGTTTGGGATCTCTCGCGACATCGGCAGCATTTTGCTCTGCACTGTGTTGGGCTTGGGAATTTTGGATCCGTTTCTCTTCGCGTCCCCGGCTTTCCAACTCAGTGTGTCCGCCACGGCCGGAGTGCTTTGGGGTACTCCTCTGCTCAGCTCTTTTTTCTCCCGCCACCTTGGGTTTTTCCCTTTGCCGCTGCGATCTCTCCTGTCCGCTGCCACAGCCGCGCAAGCCGCCGTTTTTCCCGTTGCGGCCTGGCATTTCCAGGAGATTTCGCTTGTGGGGGTGGTCGCCAACCTGTTCGCAGTTCCGCTTGCGGGGATCGTGACTTTAGGGGGCGCAACAAGTGCGCTTTTTGCGGTGCGGCTACCGTGGGTTTTCGACCTGCTTATTCCGCCTTTGCACGCGCTTCTTTGGATGAGCGGGAAATGCGCTTCTCTCCCTGGGTCGCGCTTGTTCCTGGAGCGAGACGTGCTCCTTGCCCTGGGAGCGGTAGGCACCGGAGCCTATTTTTTACGTGGCGTCTTGCGCCGGCGGGCCGCTTTTCTTGTCGGAGCAGTTTTCCTAGGAGTAACCCTTTTTCCCCAAACCCAACTGTATTTGTGGGCATATGGTTTACGCGCGTGCCCGGGTATACGTTTTTTGCAGGTAGGACAAGGAGATGCCGCCCTGGTACGAGGCGCACAAGGAGAAATCATCCTGGTGGACACCGGACCTTCCCCACGTGTTTTACGTCAAGGTTTACGCCGCGCCGGCGTGGGCCGAATAGACCTGCTCGTCCTCACCCATGATGACCTTGACCATATAGGTGGGCTGCGTGGGCTTGGCGGAATCAAAATAGGCAGTGCGCTGATTCCTGTAGGTATGCCCTGGGCTACTGAAGGAGCGCGTGCCGCGCTCCGTCTTTTACACGATTGGGGAGTTGAGATTCGAGAGGGAGCAAGAGGAGATCAAGGCCAGGTCGGAGCAGTCTCCTTTCTCGTGTTGCATCCGTCGTCTTTTGGGTACATGCCTCCTGCAAGAAAACCTGCGAGAGGGCAGCTCTGGCCCGTTGCCCGCAGCCATTTTGCGAAGGACGATCTCGACGGGAAACGCCTCGGGCAAAAAGCACAACAAGATGCCCCGGGAATTTCTCTTTCAACTGAGCTGGGCTCCGAAATGGGAGCGAGAACAAGAATTGAGACTGCAAGAATTGCCATCGCAACTGGCCAATCGCCACGAAAGACAAAATCGGATGTGCACTTTGCTGCCCTTGATGACAACGACGCAAGTCTCGTTCTCGTTCTGCGCGTGCAAAACCTTACGGTGGCCCTTCTTGCTGATGTCGGTAGCAAAGGGCAAACCCAGATCCGGTTGGGTCTGCCGGCCAGAGGGATTGGTCCTGTGGATGTCGTGAAAATTCCTCATCATGGGGCTCGATCTCAGGATCCGCAACTTGTCGCGCTTCTTTCTCCTTCGGTTGCTGTGGTGTCAACAGGGCAAAACACGTATGGGCATCCCACTCCCTCCGCGTTGGCACTGTACAAGCGCTACGGAGAGGTGTATCGCACCGATATGCAGGGCGACATTGTGATTTGCGCCTCTCCTTAAATACTGGGCCAGAGGTTTTGTACAGCGTGTGATTTTGCCATCCCAGTGTTTTTCTTGTGCTTTGCAGTACACGTCAAGCGATTTTTTCGATGGTCTTTTTTCTGGAGTCAACTGGGATGGCAGGATCAGGCTGTGATCGAAAGCATGTTCTGCAAAGGGATGTTCTGCAAAGGGATGTTCTGCAGACTGGTAGGCGAAATGGTGAAATGGCGAAACGACAGGAGGCAAGCATGAGAGAGGAGAAGACGGCTGGGGAAGAGACGCGCCATATCATGGCGCAGCAAGCAAACGTTTCTTCTCAAGAGAAGTTGCCGGCCCGCGCGGTGCTCCCTCCAGCCCGCTCTGGTGTACCCCTTCTCGATTTTGGAGGAAAATCTTTTCAGATTGCAGACTCAGTGCTGATCACTGCCGTCTTGGACTGCGAATTGACGCAGACCCTTTCTCCTCTTGGTGATGGCCTGTTCGATCGTGTGTTGTGCCGCGTCGAAAAGGCCGTGCGCGACGGGGCCAACATTGTGGAACTCGGCTGGGCGGAGACGAGGCACAGAGATGAGAGGGCCGCACAGTCTCGACTTGCGCCCGCAGCTGCATACAAAAAGGGGGGACCAGCTTGGCAAAGTGAGGGGGCAACAGCAGCACACCAAGCTGAGGAGATGGCGCGTCTCGTGTGTTTTCTGACAGAGCGGATTGAGACGGTTCTCTCTGTACGCACGTCGTCTTGCGTGATGGCGCGTGCTGTACTTGAGGCGGGCGCGCGTCTTCTGTGTGATCCTTCTGATATGAGTGATCCGGAGATGCCAGACCTTCTTGCAAAAAGTCGTGCTTGCGTGGTCCTGGGCCCGGGTGTGGCAACGGTTTCCTCAGAGCAGGCCGGAGATGAAACATCTTTTGCACGGGGTTCTGTGCAGCAGGGGGCGCAGAGTCTGGCAGAAGCAGCATCGGGATTGTCTTTTTTGTTTGCAGGACGAGAAGCTTGTCGGGCTGTGGGTGTTCCTGCGACTCGTCTTCTTTGCGATCCGGGGCTAGGGTTCCAGCCTGGTAGTCCGGCCTGGTTTGGGGCACTGTCCCAGACTCGTGCAATTGTGGAAGCCGGTTGTGTTGTGCAGGTTTCTTGCGTGCAAGAGTCTGCTTTTCGGGAGGTGCCGCCGTTTGAGCCGGCGCCTCTTTCTCCGCCAGCCATGTTGGGGGCGGCTCTTTTTGCTGTGCACCAAGGGGCGCGTTGTGTGCGTGTGAAAGACGTTCTGACGATGGTGCGTGGGGTTCGTATGATGGAAGTCCTGTTGAAAACAGCAGCAGAACAGGCGGAGATGAACAATGTCTGATTCCTCGAATTCTCAGCTTGTGCCAGTTATTTTCGTCACAGGAACAGACCGGGCTGCGGTAGTCGACGCTTTGGCGAAAGAGCGGGAAGACCTGTTGGCCTTGCTCGAGTTGGTTGCCGGGGCGGAAGAGTTTTCTGGTCCTGACCTGCAGGCTGTGACGCGGGCGCTCGATGCCGCGGCAACTCCAGCCATGTTTGGTGGCAACCGTTTGGTGATTTTGCGTGATGGGGTAACGGAAGAGTCTTTGCCATCTCTTACGTTGTATGCAAAAGAGCCTGGAGCTGGTGCTGTCTTGCTGCTTTCGCATGTACGGTCGGGGCGTTCCACAAAAGCATACAACGCGTTGACGAAAGCGGTTCGTGCGAGTGGGCAGCTTGTGGAGGTAGCGGGAGCGCCTTCGCGCCAAGGAGACCTGTCCTCTTATATTCGAGAGGCCTCGGCGGCGCAGGGGTTGCGTTTGTCGCGGGATGCGCTTGCCTACTTGGTGTCCCGGCTTGGCGCTGACACTGGTGCGATTACTCGAGTGCTCGAACAGCTACATGCAGCATGTCCGACTGCTGAGGTGGATCTGTCGAGCGTGACGGAGCTTGTGGTGGGGCCTGCGCAGGCGAAGGTGTGGGATCTGACCGATGCGATTGATGGAGGGAGTATTGCGGGGGCGCTGCGGCATCTTGACGCGCTTTTGCGGGAGATGCATGAACTGCAGGTTGAGGCAGTGCTTATTAACCATGTGCGCAAGCTTGTGCGGGCAGCCGAAGGGCGCCCTCGTAGCTCAAAGGATGTTGAGACGGCACTTGGGATAAAGGCTTTTCCGGCAAAAAAAGTGTTTGGTCGGGTGCAGGCTCTGCCTTTTTCTCGTCTTGTTTCGGCGCACCGTTTGCTTGTGACCGCAAATCAGGATTTGCGGGGCAGGTCGGGACTCGAGATGCGGGTTATTTTGCAGGTACTTGTGGCCCGTCTTTCTGTGCGCATTGGTGGGGAGAGGAATTTACGGCGCGCGGGAATGTCGGCTCGTTCGTGAAACGTTTTTCCGATGGGGAAACTTCGGTGTGTGCCGGTGCAGACGGGAAGGGTTTACTGCGTGGCGGCGTGGACTTTTTGGGCGACGCGTGCCTTCACGCGGGCTGCCTTGTTTTTGTGGATCACCTTTTTTTGCGCGGCGACATCGAGGGCCTTCTGTGCTTTTCGGGCGAGTTCAGGAAGGTTTTCCATGTCTTCTTTTGCGATGGCAGTGTCGACTTTTTTGAGCTGTGTATGCAGGTTGGAGCGAACCGCTTTGTTGCGTAGACGTGCTCGTTCGTTCTGGAGGTTACGCTTCTTTTGCGATTTGATGTTCGCCACTTGAGCATCCTTTTCGTAGTAGTCGTCGTGGTTCTTGATCCGTAAATTTTTCGGCTGTGATTGCATCGTTCCTGTTTCGCGTTGCCTGCAAGAGGAACGAAAAAGAAACGAGAAAAGCTGGAAAGTCCGGCGCGAGAGTGAAAACTCTCCAAGCGGATGCGGACGACCACACAGTACCATGTTCCGTGGCTGATCGCGAGATCTGTTCTGTGTGTGCGCAGTCTTTAAATGGCACTGTGAGTGTGGAGCCTGGAACGCGCCATAATAGAGAGATTGCGGAGTGGCTGTCTGCTGGGTAGGTCCTGTGCTCAGGTTGTATTCCCGTCGGGCTGTTTGTGAGAGCGTACTGTGCTTGATCTTTCGTTCTATCAGTTTTTCATGAGAAATGGTATTCCCTTTGGCCGTTGACTCGAAGTTTTTGCGGAATTTTTGCATTATTGCCCACATTGATCACGGCAAGTCGACATTGGCGGATCGTTTTCTTGAAGTGACAGGTGTGGTGCCTGACCGCGAGATGCGTGCCCAGTACCTCGACTCGATGGATATTGAGCGGGAGCGGGGCATCACTATTAAGGCCCAAAACGTTCGGCTCCCCTATACCTGCGAAGAAGATGGAGTCGAGTATCAGCTCAACCTTATTGATACGCCAGGCCATGTGGATTTCAGCTATGAGGTAAGTCGGAGTTTGCAGGCATGCGAAGGTGCTTTGCTGCTTGTGGATGCCGCGCAGGGAATTGAAGCCCAGACGCTTGCGAATTGTCTGATGGCGATGGAAGCCGATCTTACGTTGATTCCGGTTATCAACAAGATCGATCTTCCTGCTGCCGAGCCGGAGCGGCGCGCTGAGGAAATCGAGAATCTCCTTGGTCTGGACGCTGCGGATTGCATGCTGATCAGCGCAAAAACAGGCAAGGGAGTGGGGGAACTGCTTGAGGTTATCGTGGAGCGTGTGCCTCCGCCTCGTATGGTGGGGGAAGTCGCAACGTGTCCTCTTCGTGCTTTGGTGTTTGACAGTCACTATGACCGATATCGGGGTGTAGTGACGAACATCCGTGTGGTGGAGGGCATGCTTTCTCAGGGGGATGAGCTGCATTTTATGGCGACAGGGGCGAGCGGAACGGCGCAGGAAATCGGCTTTTATTCTCCGGGTCCTACGGCTGTTGAGGTGTTTGGGCCAGGTGAGGTTGGCTATTTGATCCCGAACGTGAAAGTGGTTTCAGAAGCCAAGGTGGGCGACACTGTTACCACAAAAAAGGCCGGTGCTGCGGAACCACTTCCCGGCTATGAGGAACCCTGTCCCATGGTTTTTTGTGGCCTGTATCCGGCTGAAGGAGAAACCTACGCGAACCTCCGTGATGCTCTGGAACGTCTGCGTTTGAACGATGCGGGTTTTACGTATGAGCCGGAAACCTCGACCGCGCTTGGTTTTGGTTTCCGTTCCGGGTTTCTTGGCCTGCTTCATATGGATATTGTGCGGGAGCGGCTTGAACGTGAGTATGACATTGGGATAGTGGCGACTGCCCCGACTGTCGAATACCGGGTGCTCTTGCCTTCTGGAGAAGAGGCGCCTGTTGACAATCCCAGCAAGCTTCCTCGCCAGGTGAAAGAAATACGCGAGCCTTATGTGGCGATGACGATTCTGGTGCCTTCGGAATATCTTGGAACTGTGTTGGAGCTTTGTCAAACGCGGCGTGGTGTGCAAAAACGGTTGGAGTATCCCACGAGTACGCGGGTTGAGCTTGTTTATGATTTTCCGATGGCGGAGATCATTACGGATTTCTTCGATGTTCTCAAAAGTCGTACTCGCGGGTATGCAAGTTTGGATTATGAGGCAATTGGATATCGTGTCGGCGATCTCGTACGGGTGGACATACTTTTAAATGAGGAGATCGCTGATGCTTTCAGCTCAATTGTGCCTCGTGAGAACGCGTATTTTTACGGTCGTGCCATGGTCGAGAAGCTCCGAGAACTGATTCCCCGTCAGCTTTTTGATGTTCCTATTCAGGCGGCTGTGGGAGGACGGATCATCGCGCGTGAAACTGTGAAGGCCCGCCGCAAGGACGTGATTGCGAAATGTTACGGCGGAGACGTGACGCGCAAGCGCAAGTTGCTGGAGAAGCAGAAAGCGGGGAAGAAGCGCATGCGCCGCGTGGGGCGTGTCGAGGTGCCCCAGGAGGCGTTTGTGTCGGCTTTGCAGATTGAACGGCCCTGACCGATGTCGTGGGAGCAGGGGGTTGTGCGGGGGCAAAAGAACACGCCGCTGCCGGACGATATCTGGTGGGCGACGCGTGCTGCGCGTGGCCTAGGTGTGTATGTTCATGTGCCTTTTTGTGAACGGCGCTGTGGGTATTGTGATTTCGCGGCATTTGCTGGTCTTGATGAGTTGATGGAGTCGTATGTCGACACGGTGATTCTGGAGATCCAGACTCGTGTGCATGCTCCGGCGTCCACTCTCTTTGTGGGTGGGGGGACGCCAAGCCGCTTACCTCCTCATCTGTTGCGCAAGCTCTTGTGCGCTGTGCCAAAAGAGGCCGGCGCCGAGGTGACGGTGGAGATGAACCCGGAATCTGCGAGTCCGGCGGTTATTGCTGCTGCGGCAGAGGGCGGTGCGACTCGTCTGTCTTTCGGTATGCAGTCAGTTCGTCCCAAGGTGCTGGCTTTTTTGGATAGAAGTCATTCTCCTCGTGCAGTGGAAGAAGCCGTGTCCTCTGCGCGTTCTGCGGGCCTTGCGGTGAATCTGGATCTCATCTATGGCACCCCAGGGGAGTCCCGTCAAGACTGGGCAGCTTCCCTGGAGGCTGCTCTGCACTGTTCGCCGGACCATTTGAGCTGTTACGCGCTGACTGTAGAGGCGCCGACTGCACTTGGGAAGGCTGTTGCGAATGGCACGAAGTCCGCTCCACAAGACGATGTGTGTGCAGATCGTCTTGTGGAGACGACTGCGTGTTTGGCAAAAGCCGGGTTTACTCGCTATGAGATCTCAAACTGGGCACGAGAACAGCCATGCCGGCACAACTTACGTTACTGGAGTCATGGCGCGTATGTAGGGGTTGGGTGTGGTGCCCACTCTTTCGACCCTGTGCGTTCTGTGCGCCGTTGGAATGTGCGTCACCCGATGACGTATGTGGAGCGAATCTCAGCCTGTGTACGTAGGAGCGACACAGCGAAAAACGCGATGCAGACAGCTTCTTCGCGGAGTGGATCGAGCTTTTCAGGTGATCTGTCGATAAATCTTCCCAAAAATTTTCTTTCCGGCCCCTTTGCGAATCCTTCGAAAAATTTTTGGGAAGATTTATCGACAGATCCCTGGGAGGGTGGCCATGAAGTTTTGCATGACAAGATACTGGCAGAAGAGCGTTTAATGCTGGGATTACGGCGGGTGTGTGGAACCGTTGTACCTGTCGACCGTGTGCCTTCTTTTCTTGTCGAGGAAGGGTTTTGTTTCTGGTCGGAAGCGAGGCTGCGCCTGACGGAAAAAGGCATGCTTATGGCAGGAGAGATCGTGACAGAGCTGTTGCTTTCTTTTGAGCGATGGTAACCTGATAAGTGCCATTTGCACTTCTGGACTGGACGGTTCTTCTTGGACGTCCTGTTTGGGTGCTGCATTTCCGGGCTGTTGGCTGGGGATCGGTTGTGTTGTCCTGGTTGGGAATGACACAGCTTGTGACGCGAAGACTGCTGGAAGACAAGACGGATAGGGCGCTGGTATGCGGCCTTGTCTTGTCGGAGTCTGCATGGTTATTCGACTGGGCAGGCACTTATGCATAGCGTGGACGCGAGCGGAGGGCCGTTTGTTGGATGACCGACGAGCTGCGGTACTCAAGACAATTGTCGAAGAGCACGTGCGATCTGGTCAGCCGGTGGGATCTACCACCGTGATGCGCCAGGGATGTCTCGATGTCTCGTCTGCAACTGTTCGTAATGATATGGTGTGGTTAGAGGCAGAAGGCTATATTTCCCAGCCGCATAAATCGGCAGGGCGTATTCCTTCTGATTCGGGGTACCGATATTTCGTTGACCATTATGCCTCTGTCGACAGGCTTTCCAGCGCGGAGCAGAGGCGAGTCAGTAGGTTTTATGAGCGTCGTTTTTCAGATCTGGACCTGATTTTAGACGCGACTTCTCAAATGCTGGCGAAGTGGACAAGCCTTGCGGCGATTGTTCTTTCGCCAGATCCGCGTTCTTCGGTCCTTACTTCTGTGCACTTGTCTTTGCTTGCCCCACATCGTTTGCTTGTGGTGTTGGTCACGCGTGCGGGTCGTGTCCTGAAGATGGTGATAGACGCGAAGAGGGACTTTTTGGAGAAGCACTTAGTCGAGGCGGAGCAAGCTCTTGATCAGATGCTTGTGGGCGATGCCTCCTGGTTGGTGTCTCCTCTTCGCCCCCCGAAAGTGAGCGACTCATGCGCTTCGGAGATCGCATCGATGGTCTGTCGTGGGATTTCCGGTTTCTCATCGAGTGAGATGGAGATGTATTTTCGGGGCGCGTCTTTTCTTGTGAACCGGTTTGGCGAAATTGAAGTCGTGCATGATCTGCTCGATGTTTTGGAACGCCGGCATGTTGTGTCGAGTACTCTTCAGGAACTGGCTTCCGGGATCGACGGGGATGTCGGGGTTGGTATTGGTTCTGAGATGCCAACGGAGTTTCAGCTGACGTCTGTGGTGTTCGCGCCTTATCGTATTGGCGGTGATACAGGCATCTTGGGTGTTGTCGGTCCTACCAGGATGGATTATTCGCGAGCCATGTCGCAGGTTACTTTTGTGTCGCAGCAGCTTGCGAATGCCCTTTTGGCGAGTGACTGACCCGTTTTCTCATGTGGGGAATCTGGAGATCAGGCACGATCAGGAGCGGCAGATGAACTGTTGGGCCGGGATCTAAGAGCAGACAAAGCCGCGAAGAAAGAGTCGCGGGACAGGCACCGGAGAGGGTGTCTTTGAGGACATTCAAGAGTGTGCCCGATTGGTACGGAAGGGAATACACGAGCAGGTGTCGACTGACTATTATGACATTCTCGGCGTTTCTCGCACTGCGAGTGCTGAAGAAATCAAAAAGGCGTATCGAAAGTTGGCGCGTGAGTATCATCCCGACGCCAATAATGGTTCGCCTGAAGCCGAAGCGAAATTTAAGCAGCTCGCGGAGGCCTACGAAGTTCTCAGTGATGCAGACCGGCGGCGCCATTACGACATGTTTGGTGCGCAAGGCGCGCGGGGTGCAGGACCTGGCGGCCTCGGCATTGACGATATTTTTGATGCTTTTTTCGGGGGGCGGAGTAGCAGCCCGTTTGGACGTGGTGGATTCGGTGCCGGCGGTGGGAGTAGCCGCGCGGAAAATTTCGCTGGAAGCGATTGTGAAGTCGAGGTTCCGCTTACGTTTGTTGAGGCCATTTTCGGTACAGAGACAATGGTTGAAGCCAGGGTAAAAGTTCCCTGTGAGGTGTGTGAAGCGACAGGGTCAGCGGGCAACACGGATTCGAAGGCATGTGGGACTTGTCAAGGGCGAGGAGAAGTGCAGCAGGTGCGCCGCACGATGCTCGGCTCTATGCTGACGAGCCATGCATGTCCTGATTGTGGTGGCGCTGGTTCTGTGATTGTTGACCCGTGCGAGTCCTGCCGGGGCGAAGGACGCCGAACAGAATTGGCAGAGTTTCCTGTGCGCGTTCCTGCGGGAATCGACAATGGAAACCAGCTACTTCTTGCCAGAAAAGGCGACGCCGGCATTCGGGGAGGCAAGGGCGGCGATCTTTATGTGCGGTTTGAAGTAGAGAACCCGCCGGAAGGCTGGCAGCGTGATGGAAATACGCTGTATTACACGCTCTCGGTGCCTATGACCACGGCAGCCCTGGGAGGAAAAGTCTCCTTTGTTGGTCTCGATGAGGAAACTACCGAAATAGATATTGAACCGGGTACCCCGTCTGGTGCGCTGCGCAAGTTTCGTGGCAAAGGTGTGCCGCGTCTTCGTGGTTCTGGTCGCGGTGATCTTGTGATCGTGCAATCTGTGGAGACTCCATGCGATTTGGAGAGTGAGCAGGAAGAGCTTTTGCGACAACTTGCCGAGTTGCGCGGAGAAGACGTTGCGACCTCGACAGGCATGATGGGGCGTATCAAACGGGCGCTTCGCTAAATTTTCTACGCTCCACACGAGAAATCCACACAAGAGATGAGACGGGAGAGTAATGCGCGTCCCGCATGTATTACTCACGCGAGCAGACCGGCTTTTTGCGCAGGGAGAGATCTTGCCCGGTCGCGTGGTCGCATTGTCTGCTGCGCAGGAACGGCATTTGAAGCGGGTGTTGCGTCTTGGTGTGGGTGCGGTGCTTTCTCTGACTGACGGACAGGGCGGACGCGGGAGCGGACGTCTTTGTGTCTCTGGCGTGGAAGTTTTGCACTGGGAAACACAGCCGCGTGGTCCCGAAGTGACTCTTGTTGCTGGTGTGTCAAAGCATACCAAACTCCATTTTTCTGTGGAGAAGGCAACGGAGCTCGGTGCTGCACGTGTGATTCCTGTTTTTACCGAGCGAACGGAACGGCGTTGGGATGCCGGCGCGAGTCAGGCGAAACAGCAACGCTGGGAGGCTGTGGCACGTGCTGCTTTGGAACAAAGCCGGGGTTTGTGGTTACCGCAAGTCTGTGTGCCGGCAGAATTTTGCGAAGTAGTGCAAAGTTTGCAGGGTCTTCTCTTGCATCCAGCAGCAAACCGGCAACATGCAGCAATCTGTGAGGAAAGAGCTGGGCAGGAGATCAGAGGAAAAACTCCTGTTCGGAATCTTGCCAAGTCTGATGAAGCTGCCCCTGCTTTTTTTCCCGAAACCCTGGCGAATTTTCCCAGTACTTTTTCTTCGGTGCATGCGCCGGAGCAGCTTGGGTCACGGTCCTGGCGTGTGGTGGCAGTCGGTCCTGAAGGAGGCTTTTCTGAGAATGAGGTCAGAATGGCCCTGGGACAGGGGTGGCAAATGCTCGATCTTGGATCCAGAATCCTTCGCACCGAGACTGCTTCTGTTGTGGCCCTGTCGCTTGCAGCCTGCGCGAATGGCATGTTCGAGTGAGCGATGAAAGCAGGTGCCTGCTATGAATCTCCGGTATTGCCGACGACTGACTTGTACCCTTCTATGAGCGGAGTGTCGGAGGAATCTACTGAATTGTTCCGGTCATGCGAATATACACTCATATTGTCGTAAGTATGGATCGTGGGTTTAGTGGACTTACTGTTGCTCTGACACAGACAAGTCGCTTGAGCGACTGTTTGCAAGTGTCTCCGGGAGGCCACTATTGGTGAAGGGTGGAAGCGGCGAGTTTACGGTTCGAGGGAGGATCGTCGAGTGGCAATGACATACGCACAGCGTGTGGGCGAACGCCTGAGGAACATTCGCAAGCAAAAGGGGCTGTCTTTGCAGGACGTCGAGATGATGTCGAACCATGAGTTCAAGGCATCAGTCTTGGGCGCTTATGAGCGAGGCGAGCGATCAATTTCCGTGCCGCGTCTCTATAAACTTGCGCAATTTTACGAAGTACCTGCGGAACAGTTATTACCCGCGGAACCGGGAGCGCGACGCAGTGACGCGAACCTGCCTGGAGGGATCACGCTTGATCTCACCAAGCTGGGGGAACTCGATCACACTGATTTTAATGCTGTGATCCGCTATGTGGGAATGATCCAAGTGCAACGGCAGGATTTTAACGGGAAGATTCTCACGATTCGACGTGATGACCTGCGGACCCTGGGATGTTTGTACGAGATGACTCCACAGCAACTTGAGGAGCGGCTCGAAGAGCTTGGTGTAAAGATTGTGGAATCGATCGCGGGATGACTCCTTCGGTGCCCGCGCCAATCCCCGTGCGAGTTCGTCAGGGGACTTCTCACCCGCGTCCGCGTAGAGAACAAGGGAAAGAAGAACCAACCCAAGACGCCGAAGACACAATGAGTCCAGCCTTGGAAACGCTGGTCGAACGGTTTGTGCCTGCGACGACAGGGCAGGTGCGTTTCCAGACGCTCGGATGCCGGTTGAACCAGTCAGAGTCAGAAGAAGCAGTGCGGTCTTTGACGCGCAACGGTGTCGTGGCGGCTACGGGGCGTTCCGCAGAGACGGGTGACATCGTTGTCGTAAATACTTGCACTGTGACCGTTGATGCGGCACGTTCTTCGCGCAAACTCATCCGCAAAGCAGCGGCGACTGGTGCGCGTGTTGTGGTGACAGGGTGCTACGCGACGGAAGCTCCTGATGTATGTGGTTCTTTGCCCGGTGTCGTCCAAGTGCTTCCCAACCAGGAAAAAAATAATTTGGTTGATGCGGTCACGCTTCTTGGTGGCCCTGCTCTCTTTGCAGATGAGCACGACGATCACGAACAGCACGCGCAAGCACACCACGCGGCATCTTCAACGACCTCTGGTCCTGGTGGCGTTCTTCTTCCGCCCGCAGCACAGCCGGTGGAGGCGAGACTACGGAGTGCTTTCAAGGTGCAGACCGGTTGTGATGAGAAATGCACTTTTTGCATTATCCCCCAGACGCGCGGCTCCTTATCGAGCCGTTCGGAAAAGGAGATTTTGCAAGGAGTGCGGGACCAAGTCGCGACAGGGGTCCGGGAGGTGGCGTTGACAGGTGTTCATCTGGGGAAGTACGGGGTGGACTGGGGTGAACCCGGGGCGCTTGCGGGTCTTGTGCGGGCTATCCTTCGCTCTGTGCCGGAATTGCCCTGGCTACGGCTTTCCTCGATTGAGGCAGTCTGGGTTGATGACCCATTGCTGGATGTGATGGCGGCATTTCCCACACGGATCTGTCCTTATCTCCATATCCCCTTACAATCTGGAGATGATGAGGTATTGCGGCAGATGCAGCGCCCCTATCATGTTGGGGCTTACCTTGGCACGCTCGATCGGGCGCGTGACCGTCTTGGATCGGATCTTGGGCTTTCTGCCGATGTGCTTGTCGGGTTTCCTGGAGAAGACGATGATGCTTTTGCACGCACTGTAGAAACTGTGCGCCGTGCTCGCCTCACAAAACTTCACGTTTTTCGCTACTCGCCTCGTCCTGGCACTCTTGCTGCCGAACGCCCTGATCAGGTTTCTGAATCGGTGAAAAAGCAGCGCTCGGCTTTTTTGCGGGATCTCGGGGGCGTGCTTTCCCTGGAATTCCATGAAAGTTTGCAGGAGCGTCTTCAACCTGTTCTGATTGAGCGGGTAGAACCATTGACAGAGCAAAATATGCGCGTCGACGCTTCGTGGTCAGGGGCGAATGCATCGCACTTGTGGTCAGGGGCGAATGCATCGCACTTGTGGTCAGGGGCGAATGCATCGCATGAGTCTGATGCTGTCCTTCAAGGAACAACCGGGAATTTTGTCAAGGTCTTGACAAGAGGGCCCGCTCACCTTTTGGGAAGCGTTGTGACTGTGCGTGTGACAGAGGCAAAAAAAGAAGGCGTGCGCGGTATGCTCGTCTGAGGATCTTGCGCTTTGGGGGAGTAATGAGCCGGCTCTTCTGACCGTGTGTTTTTATGGGGCGTAGAGTGCCGGTAAAAAACTTTTCCTTCAGATATTTTCGCCGATTTTCTGGTGCTGGGGAAGGATTTATGCGGAAAATTATGTGCTGTTGCGCATCTCGTGCCGGAGAAAAGAAAAGCACAGGGAAAGGACAGAAAAAAGGACAAGAAAGCAGGGAAGTCTGGAAGAATGTCAGCAGAGTGTCCATATGCTGATCACTGTCAGTCTTTGAAGTTCTCTGTCCTGATTTGGTACTTGAGGATTAGGTCTCTTGGCGAAGGCCAGAGTGGCATACACTGAGGGTGTCTGAGATGTAGTCGCTGGTTGTCTCCTTCTGTGGAGATGGTCAGTCGCGAGGAAAGGGTGATCTGAGCTGACGGAGATCGTTCCGAATCAACATAAGATCCAAGTTCCCGGCAACGACCTGATGGTCAGTTTGCTTGGGCACGGCGATGAACTCCTGAGAATCGTCGAAGAGAATTTTGACACAGATATTCTCGTGCGCGGTAATGAGATCTCTGTGACCGGTGACCCTGACGTGGTTACGGAAGTAGTCCGGCTATTTGAAAATATTATTCTTCTGCTTGAGTCGGGGCATACCCTCGACGTGGATGCCCTCTACCGTGTGATTGACATGGTGCGAGCAGGAGCGAACCCGTCAGAAGTGCTCGCGAAAAAGGCAGTTGCGACTGCGGTGAAAACCGTGCGTCCGAAGTCTATTGGGCAGCGGTCTTATGTCGATGCGATCGAGAAAAATACGCTTATTTTCGCGATTGGTCCGGCAGGTACAGGAAAAACCTATTTGGCTATGGCGGCTGCAGTGCGGGCTCTGCAAGAGCAGTCCGTACAGCGGATTGTGCTGACCCGACCTGCTGTGGAGGCTGGGGAAAAGCTCGGCTTTTTGCCAGGTGACCTGCATCAGAAAGTAGACCCTTATTTGCGTCCTCTGTATGACGCGCTCTTTGACATTTTTGGCCCGGAACCAGGGGCACGCCTGATTGAGCGTGGCGTTGTGGAAGTGGCTCCACTTGCATATATGCGAGGGCGAACACTGAACGACAGCTTTGTCATCCTGGACGAAGCGCAGAATACATCTCCTGAACAGATGAAAATGTTCCTGACTCGTCTTGGCTTCGGTTCGAAGATGATTGTCACAGGAGACGTGACACAGGCGGACCTTAGTTCTCGTTCTGGTCTTGCGGAGCTTCCCGACAATATCTGTGATATTGAAGGTGTTTCCTTGGTGCGTTTGACAAAACAAGACACTGTACGTCACCGGATCGTACGCGAGATTGTGAATGTGTACGAGGTCTGGGAGTCCCGACGCGGGACAGGTCAGAAGATGGGTCCCCAACGGCGTGTGGAGAGGGCAAAACGTCGTGCCTGAAGTGTTTTTTGCGAACGAACAGGTTGATGAAGAAGTGTCGGGGGATCGCCTCCACAGACTGGCGTCCTATGTGCTTACTTCTGAGCGGGTCACCGGACGGGCCGAGATGTCGGTTTTCCTGGTGGACGTTGACACTATGGCAGACCTGAATGGGCGTTTCCTTTCCAAGGATGGCCCTACAGATGTCTTGGCTTTTCCTATTGACACGTATGCCAATGAGTGCGAGGACGATGAAGCGGACGATGTTCCGGTTTTGCTGGGAGATGTTTTTTTGTGTCCTGCTGTCGCGAAAGAGAACGCGTCCTGGCACACTGGCGAGTACGAATCGGAACTCGACCTTCTTGTCGTGCATGGGACTCTGCATCTGTTGGGGTATGACCACAAGTGGGAAAAGGACGCGGTGCGTATGGAAACGAGGGAATGTGAGATTCTCTCAGATTTTCGCGAGTTGGCGAGTAAGACGTGAAGGACGAACCTCCGCCTTTAAAACAGCTGGGAGTCTGCTTTTTTGCGATGCCTGCCGTTCCGTTTTTCCATGAAGATATTTTCTCGGAATCGGAAGAAAATATCTTCCGATTAAGCGACGCAGGGGGGAAAGGAGGCCGATGAACGGTCTTCTGCTGCCGGCGGGGATCGTGTGTAGCGGTCTGGCGTTTGGGGCTGCCGGCGCAGTTGAGGCGATTGATGCTGTCGTTATGGGCGTTTCGCCAGGTCGCGCTCGCGCACTGGTAGAAGAAGATCGTCCTGGGGCGATTGGTTTGGTGGGAGTCGTAGAGAAACGTGCTGTAGTAAATACTTTGACGCGTTTCGTTTCGCTTTGCCTGCGTTTTAGTGGGATTGTCTATATTGTAGGCATTTTTTGGGAATTCGTTGGCGAAGACGGAGGCCGCTGGTGGCTCCCAGCTGTCGCGATTTTTCTTGTTCTCTCTGCTTTTTTCGCCCAACAGATATTCCGTCGGCTCTTTTTCCGCAGTGATCCTGAGCGCATTGCGCTGCGCGTTGCCCCTGTGCTTGCGCTGCTTCTGAGGCTGGTGGCTCCCTTCACCCAGCGTAAAGTAGGAGGCCTGTTTGCTCCTGAAACCGTTTGCGTGGAAACTCCGCGTGCTGGGCTGCACAACTCAATTGATTATGTTGTTGGCGATGACAGCCCTGACCGTGTGCAGATGATCGATGCTGCGGTGCGTTTTAGCGGTATGGTGGCGCGGGAAATAATGATTCCTCGCCCAGATGTGCAGGTTCTCGATGTTGATTGTACTGTGGAAAGTGCCTGGCAGTTTGCCAAGACGACGGGATTTCATGTGATTCCTGTGCATGATAGGGGCGGAGTCGACCATATACTCGGTCTATTGCACGTTCGAGATTTCCTTTTTTCCTTACAGAGTGACGATCCTCCGCTGGCTGTGCGACCATTACTCCGCCATGCATTTTTTGTGCCAGAACAGAAGCATCTGGCGGACTTGTTTCGAGAGATGTGCGTACAAGAATGTTGTCTGTCCATTGTGATTGACGAGTATGGCGGGGTCGCAGGGATAGTGACGCTGGCAGATCTGTGCCGCGAACTAGCCGGGCAAGCCTCGTGCGAGCGTGACCAGGAAGATTGGTTGATCAAAGCGCAAGAGAACGGCCTTTACCGTGTGGCAGGACGCACGTTGATCGATAATCTTGCGGTCTTTCTCGGCGTTGAGTTTGCTCTCGATGAGACGGACACCGCAGGAGGAGCCATGCTTTTTTTGCTGGGAAGGATCCCTGCCCAGGGAGAGAGCGTGCTTGATACGCATTCTGGTGTGGTTTTTACTGCGGCTGTTGTGGAAGATAATCGTATTCTTGAACTCGATGTGCATATGCTCGCACCACCTGGCGGGACCGCAAAAGAAACTGTCGGGGAAAAAAGCAAAGTGGGAGATGAGGCGGGAGGAACTGCCGGGGATGCAGCCGGCGAGACTGTGGACGCCGAAGCATTTTCTCCTGTTGTGGGGGATTGCGAGACAGAAGAATGCTGGGTGAAGAGTGAACAAGAGAGAGGCGAACAGGGTGACCGGGAGAGAGGCGAGAGGACGGCGAAGAAGAGAGAGGAACGTGCCGTATCAGTTCGGAGAACGCAAAGGTCAGAACGGTCGCGTGTCTGAATGATGAAGTTTGGATTTGCGGCTCTTGCAGGACGACCGAATGTCGGGAAGTCAACCCTGGTCAACGCGTTGGCCGGGACCAAGGTAACGATTGTTTCTCGGGTCGCGCAGACAACACGAACCCCCGTGCGGGGTGTCGTGACCACAGCGGAAGCACAAGTGTGTTTTGTGGATACTCCGGGTATTCACAAGCCGGTGACCTTGCTTGGGGAGCGTTTGAATCAGACGGCGCGCCGGCAATTCAGCGACGTCGATATGGTTATTGCCGTCTATGACGCTGCCGGTGGCATTGGGCGGGGCGATGCCGTATTCACGAGTTTTTTACCTGATGACAAGCCGGTGTTGTGTGTGCTCAACAAGATCGACCTTGTGAGCCGAGCAGAGATCGCGCAACAGCTGAAGGCCGCAAGAGATTTGCGAGATTTCGCGTGCTATGTGCCTTTGAGTGCGCAGTCTGGGGACGGAGTGGACCTGTTGATGGACGAGGTAATGCAGCGTTTGCCAGAAGGGGCAGCCATGTTCCCCCCTGATATGGCGACAGATCAGACAGAGCGCCACCTTGTCGCGGAACTCGTGCGTGAGCAATTTTTGCACAGGACGTTGCAGGAGGTTCCGCACTCTGTGGCTGTCTTTGTGGACGACCTTACCGGACTTGACGAACCGGACGGTATGGTACGGGCAGAATGCACTATCTATGTGGAGCGGAATTCCCAAAAGGGCATTGTGATTGGGCAGGGAGGGACGCTTCTCCGAGATGCGGGAACTGCTGCTCGCAAACAACTCGAGGGGATTCTGGGGCGTCGTGTGTATTTGGGGCTGCGCGTGCGCGTCTCGCGAAAATGGCAACGCCGTGCAGAAATAATGGAACGACTTGGCTATTGAGCTGCCTGTTTTGCCTGTGTCCGGTGTGTGCTCAGGCTTTTTTGTGATGTCTGTTTTTTACACGGTTTTCCCTGTTTTTGCACAGTCTTGATTGTCCGGGGAGGCGCTGGTCGAGCCTGGAGATTTTTCTGTTTGTGGAGGTCTTTGTGAGGTTTTTTCCGCTGCCTGGAAGGCTGACCGGGCAGGGGCGCCATATCGCAAAGGCCTCGTGTCTAGGAGCGAGCTTTCCACGATGGACTCGAAACCTGAGGAGAAAGGTTTGCGGGGGGAGTCAGCGCAGGGAGCATGAAGACGCGTAAGTATTCCCGAAGTTCAGCTGTATTGCGGTGTGAAGGTCCTTCGACGGACAGGAGAGAGAGGACAATGCGGAGTATCCATTCCGTAACTTCTTGTACGTCAAGATTTTCGTGCATTTTGCCGTTTTCAATCGCCGGCTGCATGACGGGAGCCAGGAAGTGTGAAACTCCTTGGAAGAGAGCGTCTGATCCTCCTGCAATACTGTTTGTGATACCGATCGAGTCTTCTGAAAAGAAAAGTGAGAAGTGCTCATGAGATCGAATCGACTCTACAGTGTGGATCACGCCTTCAATAAGAAAATCTTCAAACTTTTCATACTGGCGTAGTCTTTGCGTGAGTTCGTGACCGAACCGTTCGGATTCGCGGAGTAGGACCGCGAGAATGATTTCGTCGCGTCCTTCAAAGTAGCGATAAATCGTAGCGCGTGAGCAGTGGGCGGCGCGTGCGATGTCTTCAACACGTGTGCGAACCATGCCATAACGCTGAAAACATTCTTCGGCAGCGTCAATAATGCGTTCGCGAGCGGCGATACTGTCGTTTCCCAACTGTTCTCCCTGGAGGGTGACATGGCCGCAATGCCACTGTCAGCCGTGATCTTATCTGCTCTTTACGAGTTTGTTCTTTCTGTTTGCGCTTTGTGGCATTGGCCACGGAGGGAAAGCAGGGAGGAGACAGAGGACAAGGTGCGGAGCCTGCTGGGGAATAGTGAAAGCTGTGCGGCCCCATGAGAGAAATTTTTTTTTGAGGGAAGGTCGGGGCAGACAAGCTGTATGTTCTGCGGCTTTCTTGAAGTGGGCTGGTGTTTTTATAATTTTTTTGTCTTTAATGGCTTTTCGTACTTTATTTGCTCTTCCTGTTTATTGAGTTTGTTTCATACTATCCGCCATACTCTCTATACCAGTAGGATACCTTGGGGTATTTATAGAAGAGGGGGTGCAGGAGTCCTTTGTTCCGAAGCCGAATATTGCGCCATCTTCTCGTGATTCGGCAAGATTCATATGTATTTTCGACTAAGGGGGGAAAGCAGGTGCATCAGGCTATGGGGCAGCAGAGTTTTCTTTGCAGCCTTTCTTCTCGGCAATATGAAAGATGCCGGTCATTTCGCGAAGCAGATCATCATGCTCAAGATACGGCACTCAGACAAGGAGCGAACTCTCGGGTGACGCGAGCTGTCTGCAAAGTTGCAGCCAAACACAATGCAACACTTGCCTATGCAGGCAACATCCCACCTGTTCTATTGAAATCCTCACAAACAGAGGCATTGTCACTACAGGACGGTGTGTGCTGAATGGAACGCTCGAGCACTCCTCTTCTCGATAGAGATCTTTTCCGGCCTGTGGCGGGCTTTATTGACGTTGTCGCCGACGTCATTGGTTTCCTGCAAGGATTGTTCACCTCACTGCGTATTGCGCGGCCTCGTTTTACCGATGTGCTGGCTGCTACAAAAGACGTTGTTCGTACCGGCTTTCGACCTGTGATTCTGGTTTCTTTTCCCTTTGGGATGTCATTCGGTCTTTTCTTCGAGAGTCTTCTCGGTCTTCTCGGTATGCGTTCTCTTGGATCTGCGGCGCTTGTACCTGCAGTGATCCGAGAAGAAGGACCTCTTGTGGCAGGTGCAGTTGGAGCGGCCACGTTTGGCGCTGCTATTTGCGCCGATATCGGGTCTCGTAAGGTCCGTGACGAACTTGATGCCATGATGATGATGGCTGTTGATCCTCGGGCACGTCTTTATACTCCGCGGATTTTGGGCGCGATCATCGGCTGCCTGATTCTCTCTGTTTTTTCCACGATGGCTGGTCTTTCCGGTGGATGGTTCCTCATTGTGTTGTTGCGGGACACTTCCTCAGGACAGTTCCTTATGGGTATCGAAATTTTGATGGAACCCTCAGATGTCTATTGGCTGCTTGTCAAAGGCTTGGCAATGGGGATGATCGTGGGTATCTCGGCATGTTATTGCGGGAGCCGGGCAGAGGGAGGACCAGCAGGAGTTGCTGCAGCGGTACGCCGTTCGATCCTCGTTTCTTTCCCGATCATTGTTTTCTCCAGCTTTGTCGTGAATCAGCTTGTATGGGGAAGTAGTGCGCCAATCTAGAATTGAGATACCACAAGAAGCTCCACTTGCGGTGTCGGGGTCCGAGACTGCAATTGCGACGCGGTCTGAGGATGATCCCGGCATGCTTATCTTGCTTGGGACAGCCGCTTACGATCTAGGGCGCGCTATCCAACGGCCGGCTTTTCGCTATTGGCCGCGCATCATGGCAGATGCTGCGGCACAGTTCAAGACGACCGCCCCTCTTGCCGGTTTTTTGTCGGCACTCATTGGTGGGGCAATTTCCATCCATGCCATGACCGCGATCGCGGGGCTTGGCGCGTCCACCACTTTGGCGGGGATCATTCTCTCGTCCTTGGCCCTGCGTTCTGTGTCGGTCATTATGGTCCTCTTGGCGATGTCAGCCTCGATGGGCGCCGGCACTGTCACACAGATCGGTGCAATGCGCGTGAGCGACGAGATCGACGCGCTTGAATCGATTGCCATTGACAGCCACACCTACCTCATTGGGACGCGGATCCTGACGGGGTTGCTTGTCGCAGGGCCGCTCATGATTTTTGGCATCGCAACCTGTTTTATCGGCGGGTGGATCACAGCGCTTATCAATGGCGTGGATGCAGGGGCGTTTGGTGACTTTTTCTGGCGGGGCATTGCTCCGATCGACTTTGTTTATGTGCTGATCGAAACGACCAGCATCACTTTGGTCATGGTCGCTATTTGCGCAAGTCAGGGCTACCGTGCGACAGGCGGACCGGTAGGGGTCGGATTGGCCGTCGGTAGGTCCATGGACATCATCGTCGGGGTTGGCATGGTGCTTAATCTCGTTTTCTCTTTCTTTTTCTGGGGCACGACGGACACGGTGAAATTATGAGCGCCAATGAAATCCAACCGTATAGACGGATTTGGGTAGGGAGAACTATCGGCGGGGTTGTTCTCGTCCTTTTTCTCTACCTCATTTACCAGGTCATTTGGGGAGGCTTGGGCCAAGGAGGCGGTCGCAAAGTTGAAGCAGTTTTCGCCGAGAGCCTCAACATCACACCTGGCGCGGCAGAAGTTCGTGTCAGGGGGTTGGCAGTAGGGCAAGTCGATTCTGTTGAGATCACTGAAGACGGCTACATCCTGGCGACAATGCGCATTGATGAGGATGTTGATCTCCGGGCAGACGCCCGAGCGAGCTTGCGTCTCAAGACTTTGCTGGGAGAAAAATACATTGACCTGACTCCAGGAGAGGCCGCTGAGTCTTTCCCTGGGAGGATCGAACTTACGCACACGAATACGACAGCGGACCTGACAAAGATGATGAGCGGGAATCCCGACTCCTTTGACGCGTTCGAGATTCTGGGAAAGCCCGAAATGCTGTACTCGGGTCTTGACGATGTGGCCGCGATATCTCCTGAGGCAGCCGATCTGTCTGTCGAAGTGTTCCACCGTTTTCGAGAAATGACCGACGCGCTGGTCCTGAACAAGGAAGTCCTGTTGGGCGCGATCGATTCCACAGCCGCTCTGACGGGGACCGTGCCTGTCATCGCCAGTATCTTCAATCAACTTGGTGCGCTTTCTCCTGGCGCAATGGAGCTTTTTGCGCGAGCAGACACAGCGGTCCAAGTGCTGATGTCGATCGCCAATGACAATATGGACGGCATCATGTTCTCGCTTGGGCGGATGCAAGTGGTTTTGGATAGTGGGATGGAATCGCTCGAACTCTTCGGTGCTGGTGCCCAGATCCCGCTGGGGCTGTGGGGCTTTGGTCCGCTTGCGGAGATGGACCTCCGCCAGGAAGGCCCGAATGCTTTCCCACCCTACCCAACACGTCCTTACACAAAACACGAAGTCGATCTTCCGGGAGGTGAGGGCTGATGCGGAGAGACGTTCGTTTTAACGTTATTGTCGTCAGTATCTATCTCGTCGCTGCCCTGGCGCTTTTTGCCATGCTGGCGATTCGGGCTTCAAACGGAGCCTTTATCACACGCGCTGAACTTACTGCCCGCGTGACGATGCCTGCGGCGCCGGCTCTTGACGCGAACAAAACGCGAGTTATCACCGAATCAGGTGTGCCCATCGGGGTCGTGACGAAAGTGGATCGCCATGAGGATGGCGTGACGCTGAATCTCAAGATCACGAGCGATGATGTCATTTTTCGTTCGGATGCTTCGGCGCGGGTTGTGATTATCAACGTGCTTGGTGACAAGAGCGTGATGGTCTGGACCGGTGACCCAAAGAAGGGTTCGATCGAGAGCGGTGAAGAGATCGCGTATCAGCCCGCGATGCCGGGAGCGCTGGCAGTGACAGAGCCGGACATGGCGTTGCAGCCACTCGAGGATGCGCTTGCGGTTATTCGTCAGCCTGGACTTCGTTCTTTCCTGGCGGCTCTTTTCACTGATCCGCTGACTGCCCCAACTGTTTTGTTGGGTCAGGTTGATCCGGGGACACTGAATACTCCAGAGGCAGGGCAGGCTCTCGGGAATCTGGTGAGCCTGGCGAATAGTTCTGAGCAACTACTCGGGTCCTTCTCCATGCAAGACTCGGCGCTTTCCGGTGTCGGAACGCGTATCACGAATCTGGCGGAGGGTTTGTCCTCTGGCGCAGATGAGATCAATGCGCTTACTGCAGATATCAGCCTTCTGCTGCGGGATATTGACGCTCTGCTTGCGCATGAGCTTCCTTTGATCGACCAGGTGATGCGCTTGGCTTCGGCTTCGCTCGATATTTTCGTGCAACATGCTGAAGACATTCGTTATGCCGTGGAAGAGCTTCCGAAGCTTGTGGCTGTGGGCGCTAATACCACAGAGACCCTTGTACACCTCTTGCGGAACGAGAAGGGCTATTACGTGAGTGGTGGGGCGTCAAACCTTGGCAGCCTTAACGTCATCATGGAAATCCTTACGGGGGCGGAGCAGTGAAGAGACTTCGGACGATTCTTGCTATTGCGCTCTCTACCGGCTTCTGCGTTTTTGTTGGCTACCAAGTACTTGGAGCGTACTCTTCGGATGGCACTGCCTATACAGCAGAGTTCGCGAATGTGACTGGTGTCGTAAACAACAGCCCCGTGATGTACAACGGGATGCGTGTTGGGGATGTGACCGATATCGACCTTGCGGATTCCACGGGCAAGACTGCCCTCATGGAAGTCACGATCCGCGACGACTTGAATGTGGATCTGAAAGAGGATGCCCAACTCATCATTCGGATGAAGAGCATCCTGGGAGACATGTACGTCGACTTGATACCTGGAAAATCCTCGAAGCCTTTGAAGGATCATTTCCAGTCGACCCATCGTGACGTGACGCTTGATCGCCTTATCTTTGGTGCAGGTGGCCTTGTGGCCGGCCTGACTGACTCCGAGGCTGTCTCGACCTTGTTGAGCGAAGCAGACCGTGTGCTGGACGCTTCTCAGGATGACGCGTTAGCTGTGTTGGAGAACACAGCGGTTCTTATGGAAGCGATCACTACTCGTACTGACGAGATCAACCAGATCATTGTGAATCTGGACTCGCTGAGTGCGATGGCTGGGAACAATGCCGGTCAGATCGACAACGCTGTTGGTGGTCTTGATACTGTGCTGCGGTCTACGCGGAACATGCTGGCCTCGAACAGAGCACAGCTGATCAACGCGAGTTCTTTCCTGCAGAACGTGTTGGACACTGCAGATATGACTCTGCTTGATGAACAGCTCGATCTGCTGCCTCAATATGTCGAGTTGATGGATTCAAGCCTCAACCTTCTGTACGCTGTCGTGTCGCATGAATTGCCTGTTTTTGGGTACATCATCGCGGTTCCGCCAAATGCTGCAGAGACGGCGTATCAAACGACACGCTCGATTGCCCGCAATCCAGTGACGCGCCAACTCATGCTCCAGATTCTGGGGTCCTATATGGGGATGTCCTTCTAAGTTTTTTGGCCGGAATCAAGGCCAAAAAACGGGTTTTCTCCGTCTTTGTGGTGAGACTTCCTGCTTGCTTGATGTCACTCTCGATGTCACTTAGGCTGTGAGACACTTCATCAAAGGTCGCCTGAGAGTTTTTTCAGGCGGCCTTTCTGTGTCTTGTGACCTTTTTCCCATTCAGGAGGAAATGTAAAGGAAAAAGGGATTTTTCCCGTCTTTGTGGGCAGATGGGGGTGCGTGCCTCTCCGGCTTTTTCGCTTTTTTGCGATTTTGTCTGTGGGCTTCTGGTTAAACGAGGATGGAGGGAAGGAAGAAGGTGCGGAGGAATTGTTGCATGCCTTCCTTGTCGCGGTGCTTTGGTCCCTCGAAAGTGAGCATGGAAACGACTATCCGCAAGAGGGTTTCGCAAATATCACTGAGAAGAAGATCTCCCCGGAATCGCCCACTTTTCTGACCTTGGTGAAAAATGGGTTCGACGAGTTGGCGCACAATCTCGAAAACCACACTTGATGTCCCTGCGAGGCTTGTCGCAATTCCAAAAGAACCTGGAGAAAAATAAGAGGTGAGGCCTGTGTCATTTTTGATCATATAAATGGCGTACACAACACCCTCAATCAGCGCGTCGGCTGGATCCTCGAAGCGCGCAAGGTGTTCTTCTATTTGTTCGGCAAAAAATTGCGACTCCTGCAGTATTAACGCAAGAATAAGCTCTTCCCTGTCGGAGAAGTACCGGTAAATAGTGGCTCGGGAACATTCAGCTTCGCGGGCGATGTCTTCTATGCGAGTATTTGAGAGGCCTTTGTGTCCCACGCAGATTGCAGCTGCAGCAATGATGCGGTGTCGTGCTTCGTCTAAATCTGTAGGCGCGTTCGCCTCCCATTGAGTTCTTGCCATGCTGGTCATGTTACTTGTCATTGGGTCTTGTATTGTTTTCAGGTTTCCTGAGATCCCTAAAATTCTCATTCGAAGGGTAGACGCGTCACGAAATACGTGAAAAGTATCTGCCTGTCGCAATCCACTAATTTGGTGAGCTTGGCACGCTGCACGCGTGGTGTTGTGGGATGTGTGCTCTGCCAAGGGCGCGTGTTGTGCGACGCTGTTGTGCCGCGTGTTCCGGTAAAATGCCCTGTACAAGACTATTGCCAGGCTTCTCCACAATGTTCACGGGAGTCCGCACCATGACTGAGCCAGATCGAGCAGCTTCGCCGGCCTTTTTTTCTGAGGACAGCTCTGGTCTTCCGAAAAATATTTTTGCAGAGAACCACGAAGAGGCTGCTGTCGCGCAAGACGCCGCGACGCGTCTTGAGCTGGCTGCCCTCATGCGAGAGCTCGGCAATGTTTTTGTGACGAAAGACATCCCCGCAGCTGTCCTCTCGGCATCGGCACAGGACTTGCGTCAGGTTTTGCAGGCATTTGAGGCAGCTCCTGCGCGTGCACACTGGTCTGAAAAAACTGCCTTGGAGCAGGGGGCCCCTTCCTACATGCAAAACTCTGGTGTACGTGGCACTGTCTGGGAGGATGGATGGGCATTACCGCATCTTGATTCCTGTGTATCCGGGGCGGGGAATCCGCGTTCGATCGGTGCAGAGATCCGTCTTGTGGGAGATGAAGTCCTGGGGAAAGTGGTTTTCGATGCTGTTTTTCAGGGGGCACCCGGGCGTGCGCATGGTGGCGTTGTTGCCGCGGTTTTTGATGAGGTTGCCGGTGGGGTTGTGGCGTTGACGCAGACGATGGCCTTTACCGGCCGGCTCACTGTCTCCTATGTGGCGCCAATGCCTTTAGGGGTTGAAGTGCTCTTCCGGGCCCATCTTGAGCGACGCGAGGGAAGAAAACTGTATGTGGTCGCGACGGCAGAGACAGAAGAAAAGATTGTCGCGACGGCAGATGCCTTGTTCATCACGATTTCTCCGGAGCAGTTCCTCCCAGGGATGTTTGGATCTTCAACCGAAAAAGAAAAATAAGGCTTTGTCGGGTTTTTCTGCAGCTGCACTGGATTTTGCAGGGTGCACGAGGGGCGTGCCCTGTTGTAGTTCCCATCATGGTTCTTGCCCTGGTTCTCGGTTTTTCCCCTGGTTTTTTTAAGGAACGAGAACATCGAGAGCTTGCGGCATTACCTGAAATGTGACAGGGAGGGGGCAGACCTCCTCCCCGTCGACAAAGCAGGTGAGTGGGCGATCCGCCGCAACGCAGAGGCGCTGCACGCGCAAAGAGCGTACTTTTGCGTGACGCACATGGCGCCCTATGAAAACCAGTGGGAACACGCGCAAAAAAACGGGACGAGAGACATCTCCCACGAGAGTGACATCGAGCAGCCCGTCATCGAGTTCGGCGTGTGGGCAGACACGCATGCCGCCCCCGTAGGAAGAGCTGTTGCCGACGGTGACCATCCATCCGGTCATTTCTTCGGTGATTGTTTCGGCGACCTCTGCGCCCTCGGCGACCTCTGCTTCCTGTAACTGACGGGGCGTTTTTTCGTGGTTTTTTCCTCTTTTTCCTTTGTCGTGCGGGCTGGGAATCTCGGGAGTTGTGGCCTCTGGGGCTTTTGTAAGTTCGAGCTGAAAAGACGTAGGTTTCCAGCTCCGCAGGCCGGTAAGAGTGGCAGAAAGATAACGAAGGGTTCCTCCTGGCCCGCCTTTGCGATTGGCGATCTCATTGACTGTCGAGTCGAAGCCGGTCGACGCGACAGCACAGAAAAGCCGGGTTTGTCCCTGTGGTCCGGTGACGTGTCCCAGGTCAACCCGGCGCGTGTTTCCCCCTTTGCGTATTGCCTCCCAGGCGCGTATCGGGTCAAGCGGAAGTCCGAGCGCACGCGCGAAGTCGTTCCCGGACCCGGCGGGGAGAACTCCACAGGGAACTTTGTCTGCGACTGCGTTCACGATCTGATGCACGAGGCCGTCGCCGCCAAATGCGTACACAGGACGTGCTTTTTCGGCGGCTTCTTTTGCCCATCGCGCCGGATCTTCTGGGCATGTCGAAAGACGTACTTCAGGTTGTGGGTCTTGTTGTGCCACTATGTCGCGGAAGCGAGGTAGGGCTTTTAACGCGCGGCCTCTTCCCGCAGTGGGATTGACGATGATAAGTGGTCCCATGCTAGGAATCTTTCTCAGATGGGCCTTTACAGAGATCAAGGCGTGGTTTTGCGGACAATGCGGTTTGGTGAAGCCGATCGTATTATCACGATTTTTGCGCAAGACCGAGGCAAATTGCGAGCGGTCGTGAAAGGCGCGCGCAAGACAAAAAGTCGATTTGGTGCGCGTCTTGCACCTTTTAGCTGTGTAGATGTGCAATTGTATGAAGGGCGTGGCGAACTGCACACTGTATCGCAAGCCGAGCTGATTCGTTCTCACACGAGTATCAGCTCGATATACGATGCGTACTTGTGCGGGCAGGTGATGTGCGAAGCCGTGGACCGTGTGCTTCCGGATCAGACACCGAATCCCCAGCTTTACCGTTTGTTACTTGCGGGTTTGTGCGCCCTGGAGGGGCATGTGGCTGCTGGGGTTGTCCCTCATGCCTTGCGTTGCGCGTTTCTTTTGAAACTTTTGGGAGTGTCGGGGGTTGGTCCACAGTTGCGGGCGTGTGTGCACTGTGGTGAGACCACAGGTTTGTGTAGCTTTGCAGTGTTTGATGGTGGTGTTGTCTGCTCTTCTTGCCGTCGTGCTTCTGATCCTGGGGTATCCGCCAAAGGTATTTCCCTGTTGCGTATGATGTGGCAAACACCCTTGGCAGAGATGCCTGATGTTCATACCGGAGAAGTCGATGGCCTGGTGTCGAAAGCGTTGGAGTACTATCTTGATGGCCGTCTTCGGAGTCTTTCATTTCGCTCTGTCTGACAGCTTTTCCTGACGTCAGTGGGCTTTATTTGTCGACAATGCCTGCAATTTCTCATCATTGTCTCGCCATATGTAAGCAGTACGGGATCGATCCTGATGCTGTTCCTCAGCATGTTGCGGTTATCTGCGACGGCAATGGCCGTTGGGCAAAGGCGCGCGGTCTTCCGCGTATTCGTGGGCATGCTGCCGGGGAGGAAGCACTCTGGGATACGGTGAAAGGGGCGCTCGAGATTGGCGTCAAATGGATCACTGTCTTTGTCTTCTCCACAGAGAACTGGCAGCGTCCTGATGATGAAGTTGGCTTTCTCATGAAGTTCAACCGCGACGTCCTGACAATGCGGCGTGAGGAGGCGAATACCTACGGGATTCGGGTGCGTGTCCTGGGTCGGCGTGGTGCTCCTATCCCCGAAGACGTGCTTGTGGCGATTCGCGAGACTGAAGAGATGACGGCCGATAACAAGAAGATGACCCTCAATTTTTGTTTCAACTATGGGGGTCGAGCCGAAATCGTCGATGCTGTGCGCACGCTTGCTGCAGAGGTTGCGGCAGGGACGCTGTCTCCGGAAGAGATTACGGAGAGTCATGTGGCGGCGCGCTTGTATGCACCGGATGTCCCTGACCCTGATCTGTGGATACGCACAAGCGGAGAGCTGCGTCTTTCTAATTTTCTTCTCTGGGAGGCGGCGTATGCCGAGCTGGTTTTTGTGCCGGTTCTGTGGCCTGATTACCGCCGGGAACATCTTTACCAAGCTATCGCAGAATTCCAATCCCGGCATCGTCGGTATGGTGACATAGATCGATGACCTTTTCGGCACTTGCCGTGTTTTTCGCACGAATCAACTGGCGGGAGACAGTCTTTCGTCCTCGTTTTATTGTTTTGTGGCTTTGCACAGGGATTGTCGCGTGTTTTTGTAGCTTGTTTGCTGCCTTCGTCTTGAGCCAATTTTCTTCCCCTCGCCGTGTGCTCGCAGGAGTGCAAATGGGGGTGGTGGACTTTTCCGGTCTCTCACAGGAGAATGCACTCGACTTGATCCGAACGCTTGAGCACTCGATCGAGTATGACCTTGTGACTTTGCGTGTTGACGGTACCGACTTGTTGATTGATCCTTCCGATTTTTCATCTGGATTGGATACTGCAAAAGCAGTTGAAATGGTGACAGACGCCGGACAAGAAGGAATGTTGTGGGGGAGGTTCCTCTCTTGGACGAGAGGAAAGTTTGGAAAAAAAATCCAGCTGGACTGGCCCGTTGCTATTGATGAATCGAAAATGCGCACCGTCCTTGCCGGGGTTGATTTTCCTGGGAAACGTTCTCCAATAGAGCCTGTCGTACGTTTTCAAGGCATCGAAGCGGACGTTTCCTATGGGGTTGATGGGCTGTCCCTTCCGCTGGAGGAGACCGGCAAAAAAGTAGTTGGCGTGCTCGTTCGTTTCGACGAAAGGCTCGTGCAGGCCACGCCAGTGGCTGTGCGCGCGGTCATCAGTGACGGAGAAGCGGATCGTGTGGCAGCGTTTGCTCTGGCCGTGACGGCGCGTTCTTTGACTGTCGAAGTCGATGAGGCCACAGTGAGCTTGAATAAGGCAGAACAGCTTTCCCTGTTTCAGGTCGCGCGCGAGGGAAAGAATTTTCACCTGTCTGTCGATCCTGATGCCGTCTTCAATCTGATCGATGCGAAATTTGACACAGTGGGGATCCCCGCACGCAATGCCTATTTCGATTTTACCGGTGGGGTGGTGCGGATTCTGCCAGGAACGGTGGGTGTTGGCTGCTGTACGATCGACACCGTAGAACGTATGGAAAGCGTTATGCTGGACAGTAGTCCCGGCAGTCGCCGTCGGGTGCGTCTCGATCCCGAGTTTATTGCACCAGCAGTGTCTAAAACGGACCTGGTTGATTTGCAGGTGACGAAGCAGCTTTCTTCTTTTACGACGACCTACCGCCCCGGAGAGTCACGTGTACGCAACATTCACAAGATTGCAGACATGCTGTCCGGGACTGTCGTCCGACCGGGCGAGTCCTTTTCTGTGAATCAAGCAGTAGGAGAGCGCACCGCAGCCTCTGGTTGGGTTTCCGCAGGTGTGATTGAAAACGGTTCTTTCAAGCAGAGTCCAGGCGGTGGTATTAGTCAGTTTGCCACGACGCTTTACAATGCTGTGTACAATGCCGGACTTGAAATAAACACGCACACGCCACACAGTGTGTATATCTCTCGTTACCCTTATGGTCGGGAAGCAACCTTGAGTTATCCCGAGCCTGATCTCGTGTTTACAAACGACACACCGGGAGGGATTGTCGTGTGGGCTGTGCACACATACAGCTCCCTGACAGTTGCTATTTATGGGCATGATGACGGCCGTCGTGTGGAACGTCGACCACCTGAGATGGAAAAGGTCGGGGTATGCGAGCGGGTTTCCACAACCAGGGTGATCCACCGGCCAGATGGTCGTCGTGACGCCGATTCTTACCGCTGGACCTACCGGCCTGAAGGCAGTATGGGCTGGGAAATGTGTCGAAAATGAATTTTTCCCAGTGTTTTCCTGAGACTTTTCTGGACACGGCGCGAAGGGCCGAGTCGGTACGTATCGGGTTGGGACGCATCGGGCCGAGACGTATCGGGTTGGGACAGGTTTTTTGAGCATGCCCGTAGCAAAAAAAGCTGGATTGGTGCGGGAACGAGAAGAAACTTGGGAAGCAGCGCGCCTTGCGTCCGGGGCCGCCCGAAGCCAGGGTGCGGGGAACCGGAAGCGGGACGAAGTCCCTGACCCGCTCCGCACGGCTTTCCAACGGGACCGAGACCGTGTGATACATTCTCGGGCTTTTCGTCGCTTGAAACACAAGACGCAAGTTTTTATTGCCCCAGATGGAGATCATTACCGTACTCGCCTGACGCACACGTTGGAGGTCGCTCAGATTGCCCGCACCATTGCGCGCGCACTACGCCTGAACGAAGATCTTGCAGAGGCAATCGCTCTTGCCCATGACCTGGGGCACACGCCTTTTGGCCATCTCGGCGAAGAAGTGTTTTCTCGCTTTTTTTCGACACGCTTCCACCATGCCGAGCAGGGTTTACGTGTTGTGGAGCTGATCGAACCGCACGCAGAGAAGCCTGGATTGAACTTGACGGACGAGGTGCGGGACGGAATTGTGCATTCTTCCTGGAACCAGTCTCCGCCTTGTACGCACGAGGCCTGGGTTGTGCGTTTCGCTGATCGCATTGCCTATTTGAATCATGATCTCGACGATGCAGTGCGAGCCGGCTTGCTCGCGTCACATGACCTGCCCGAACAAGTCCGTCGTGGGTTAGGGAACACGGCAAGTGAACGGATTGCGACACTTGTGACCGATGTGCTGGAAGCAAGCTGTGTGGACCGGGCATGTGTGTCCCCTCCGCCCTCTGCCGCGACCTCTCCGCTTGCCTGGGTGCAGAGTTCGCAACGCAGCGGAGTGCGTATGGGAGCGGAAACTTTTGAGGTCATGCATGTGTTCCGAGAATTCATGTTTGACAATGTGTATCGCGCAGAGCATCAACGCGCGGAAAAGGAACGGGCAGTTCTCGCGCTTGAGGGGATACTCTCTTATTACTTGGCGGACCCTGCACGGCTTCCTCCAATGGTGGGAGTGCCAGGGAGTACTCCAGAGCGTCAGGTAATGGACTATATCGCAGGAATGACCGACCGTTTTGCTCTTTCGCTCTGGGCAGATTTGCAGTTTTCCTGTTGAAGGTGGTGTAGGCAGGGCTTGGGTTGAGTTGGGTTTGCATTGGGCAAGGTTCGGGCTGGGCAGAGTGGGTTTTCCCGGCTCTTTTTTCTGAGGAAGTAGGCTGTGAGGGAATGAAGGGACGCATTTCCGAGTCTGATATTGACCGTGTTCGTGCTGCGACGGATTTTGTCGCGCTCGCGTCTGAACGTCTTACCTTGCGGCGCACCGGGAGGCGTTACCAGGCTCTTTGTCCTTTCCACGATGAGAACACGCCTTCTTTCAGTATCGAGCCAGAGTCTGCGCTCTATTACTGTTTTGGTTGTGGCGCGTCGGGGAATGTCTTCCATTTTGTGATGGGCCTCGACAATCTGACTTTTCCCGAGGCGGTCGAAACTCTTGCCGGGCGAGCTGGTCTTTCTGTCAGCTATGCAGATGAGACGCCGGCAGATCGACAGCGGCGCGAGATGCGCCCCCGCCTTGCGGAAGCGCTTGGCGTCGCGGTGGATTTTTATGCCGGGTGTCTGTTCGGTCCCGCCGGGGGGCAATCCCGTGATTACCTGCAAGGACGTGGTTTCGGAAAAGAAAGCGCCGAACATTTTTCTCTCGGTTGGGCACCCGATCAGTTCGATGCACTTGTCTCGCATCTGAAATTGAAAGGGTTTCGTCAAGAGGAAATCCTGGCTGCAGGGCTTGGCGTTGAGACAGAAAACGGCCGTTGTGTTGATCAACTGCGCGCCCGGCTCGTCTTTCCCATTTTTGACCCACAAGGCAACCCGCTGGCTTTTGCAGGACGTTTGCTGGAAGGAGATGGACCGAAGTACAAGAACTCTCCCGAAACGCATCTTTACAAGAAGAGCCGTACACTCTATGGGTTGCACTGGGCGAAAGCCGAGATTGTGGGGTTGGGTCGGGCGGTTGTGGTTGAGGGCTATACCGATGTCATGGGATTGCACATGGCGGGGGCGACGCATGCAGTGGCGGCCTGCGGGACGGCGTTGGGTGAAGATCATCTCCGGCTTTTGAAGAGGTTTACGACCAATATTGTGCTGGCTTTTGATGGCGATAAAGCAGGTTCTGCTGCCACGGAACGTGTTTTCGACATGGCGGCAGAGCTCGGACTCGATGTGCGTGTGGCAGAATTGAGCGAGGGGCAAGATCCCTTTGATGTCGCGCGTGCTGGTCCTGCTGCGGTGGCTGCAATGCTGGATGATCCTGTTCCTCTGCTTGAATTCAAAATAGAAAGGGCACTTGCCGGTATTGCGACAGACTCTGCTGAGGGTGAGATCCGGGCCGGCGAGGTTGCTGCAGCGGCGATTGCGCTGCATCCGGACCCAGATGTGCGCCGCAATGCGGCAAGTCAGGTCGCGCGCAAGATCCTCAGGCGAGATATGCCTGAAGACGTTGTTCTGGCGAGAGTTGAGGTGCACCGTCGTCGTGCGCGACGCAGTGCTTTGTCTGCCCCTTCTGCTGCTTCTCCCCATGATGTTGGGTCGCGAGAGGGGGGATCTGACGAACAAATGTCTGCGCTTGCTCTCGCCGGAACGGGAGAGGGAGAAGACGGCAAAGATGCTGTTGGCGCGGAGTCTGCAGCTGAAGAGGGGGGTTTGGTTCTTCGGCTTTCTCGTGTGGATGAGGCTGCTCTTTTGTCGCTGGTGCAGTGTCCGACGATTGTGCTCGACGCGGCAGAGGACATTAGCGAAGAATGGTTTTCTTCTGTTTCTGCCCGCGGGGTTGCGCGTCGCCTCTTGGCTGTTGCCCATACTGCAGCTGAGTTGGGGAGACTTGGCCCTGGCCCGATTGATGTCGAGCGGTGTGGGTTTGAGGATTGGCCAGAAGCGCTCACGCTTTTGCGGCGGCTTGCTGTGGAGAATGCCGGAGAGTTCAGCGAGACTGTGCCGTGGGTGAGTCAGGGTAGTGCGCGTCAGCGGCTCAAGATGACAACAGAGGATTTTGCTGCCGACGCGGCATGGTCGCTTTACTCGGCTTTTCTGGATCGTCGTATTTTGGTTTGTCAGCGTTCTTTATCTGAGGCGGAATCAGAAGGTGATGTTGTAACTGCGCAGCAACTCGATGTTGAACTGCTAACGTTGATACAGTGGCGCGAGAGTCTGGGGGAACGGTGACGATCGACCTCGACATGGACGCAGACAACCGAATTTTTCCTTTCTCTGCTCCTGAGGGCCTCGGTGATGCCGAATGGGGAAAGCTCCAGGACGCTTGGCGGGCAAAAGGCAAGATCCATCTTTCTGAGATGTTTGAGATTCTTGACGGCATATCCCCTGAGATCCTCGATGCTGTCTATCGCGAGTTGCAGGACGCCGAAGTAGAAATCGTTGATGATACTTCACCCAAGGCAAAACCTGAGGCGTCTTCTCTTCCGAACCTGGACGAAGGCTCATCGGGATCTGGCCAAGATCCTGTTCGTGTGTACCTGCAGGAAATCGGTCGTGTTCCCCTTCTTACTTTTGAACAAGAAAAGTCGCTTTCTCAACGTATGGAGAAAGGCGAAGATGCCGCTCGTCAATTGCGGGCCGGGCACGAGTTTCCCTCCGATGAGGAACATCAGCTGACGCTCTGTGAAGCTGACGGGCTTTTGGCGAAAAAGCATTTGATTGAGGCGAACCTACGACTCGTTGTGTCGATTGCAAAGCGCTACACCGGGCGTGGTATGCACTTGCTTGATTTGATTCAGGAGGGAAACCTCGGTCTTATTCGCGCAGTCGAGAAGTTTGATTGGCGTAAGGGCTTTAAGTTTTCCACCTATGCCACTTGGTGGATTCGTCAGGCGATCACGAGAGCTTTGGCGGACCAAGCGCGTACTATTCGGATTCCTGTGCACATGGTTGATACGATCAACCGTTTGCTTCGCACGCAGCGAGAACTTGTACAGCGTTTGAACAGAGATCCCACCTCTGACGAGATTGCGACAGAGATGGAGATTGAATCCGACCGAGTACGAGAGATCCAGCGGGTTTCTCAGGAGCCGGTAAGTCTTAATGGACCGGTGGGTGAGGAAGAAGACTCTTCACTTGCGGAGTTTATCGAGGATCAGCAAGCTGTGATGCCGGAGGAAGCAGCGGCACGCCTGCTTTTGCAAGAAGAGATCCAAACAGCACTGCACAGTTTGTCGCCGCGAGAGAAGAAAGTGCTTGAATTCCGTTTTGGGCTGGATTCCGGACAACCACGGACGCTTGAGCAAGTCGGGCAAGAACTTGGCGTCACGCGGGAGCGGGTGCGTCAGATCGAGGCAAAGAGCCTGTCAAAATTGCGCCACCCGAAGAGCAATAACCGATTGCGGGACTTCCTTGAAGAGGGTGAAGGCTGAGTACCTGATTCCGATTCGTTAGCAGGATATCGCTCGCGGTCTCTTCTCGATATGCTTGGGAGAGGGCTATGTGCCTCCAGGCCTGAGGGAGTGCCCAAGATTCACGTGGCCTCGTGAGAGATAAAAGGTCTTGTTGAGCCGAAGTGTCGAGAGAAGACTGAGGCATCAGTGGTGTGCGTGGGTGGAGCCGAATGTCGCAGACTATCAGGGTGCGATTTTGTCTGCCGGGCGCGGCGGGCTATTGACAAGCAGGTTTTGTGTGGAATGCTGTCCTGCGTCTTTTGCTCTGCAGGTGCGGCCGCTCTTTTTCCCCTGTCTGCTGTAGTGTGCGCCGTCCCAGTTTCCTTTCTGGCCGCTGGTTTTTTTTGGCAGTGCAGAAGGTCTGGTGGGAATTGTTGCAGTGGGAGAGGGAACTCGGGTTTCCCATATATTTTGTACACAATATACTCTTTGCCATGCACCTCTTTTCGCGGGAAGCACTTCGTGAGGGATTGGAGTTTTTCCACTGACCAGAGTGTGTGTTTTGCTGTTTTTTCCGGGGTTGGAATATTCCCTGTCCGACTATAGGTTTTCCTGTCTGCTCTCGACTTGTGCTGTCTGTTGGCTTTTGTGGAGATGGTCACGCGCAGGATCGGCCTGTCAGTCACTAGGAGTTCAAAAGTTTTTTCACCTGCTGTCGAAAGGCTTGTCTGCCTGTAGGGGTTTCGTAGAGGCAGGCGAGCGATGAGGAGGGAAGACGATACCGTCAGGTCCGGTCTTGAAACCGTTCTTTTGCCACTAGAGCTGCTCAAAGGAACGATTGAGGCGCTCGCTTTTCTGCTCGGCAATGAAGGGAACAAAGGTGTTGCTACCGCGATCCAAGAAGCATTGCGTTGCTTGGGGGAAACCGCAAAAGTAGACCGTATTCAGGTGTGCAAATGTAATGTGCATTCTGTGTCTGGTGAACTATTGCTTTCGTATGAGCATGAGTGGTGTGCCGGAGGTATCCCCTCAGAGGTCTTTCTTGATGGCGACCTCTCTCCTGCTTTTCCGGATCGAGGGAGGTTTCTTGCGGGGCTGTTTTCGCGCCTGCGTGCGGGGAAAAGCCTCACGCAACGTTCTGCGTGTCTCACAAGGGCAGAACGTTTGCATTTCGTACGCTTTCATATTAAGTCCATGTTATTGCTGCCCATTCTGAGTGGAGAGCAAGTTTGGGGTCTTGTTGCTTTGCAGAATTGCGAGCATGCGCGAAATTGGTCTTCTGCAGAGCGTCGCCTCTTCCAAATGGCTGTTCTTGGTATTGGTGCAGCTCTTTGTCGAGAAAAAGCAGATAGCATGCGACGTTATCAAGCATCACATGATTCTCTGACCGGCTTGTTGAACCGTGCGTTTTTTCGTGCACGCGTCGAGGAAGGACTCCAGCGCGCGCGCTGTGAACAGAAAGGATGTGCTGTGTTCTTTCTGGATGTCGATCGTTTCAAACTGGTGAATGAAACGCTCGGGCATGCCGCTGGAGATCAGCTCCTCGTGGGGATCGCAGAGAGATTGCGTTCTTGTGTCGGAGAAGAGGCGGTGCTCGCCCGGATAGGTGGAGACGAGTTCGCAGTTTTGTTGCCCGACATCGCGCGATTTGACGAGGTACTTGGTTTTCCGGAAAAGGTGTCGACTGTCTTTTCTGCTCCGTTTGTTGTCCGAACAGGCTGGCATTATGCGAGTTTGAGCATTGGAGTCAGCGTCTCCCCATTCGATGGGGACGATCCTGACCAACTGCTCGGGAAGGCTGACGTCGCCCTTGCTCAGGCACGGGCACAGGGTGGCGGCGCGTGCCGTATCTTCCGTCCCTCTTTGCAGGTGTCTCCTTTGGACAGACTTCTTCTGGAAAACAACCTCCGTTCCGCGCTGGGAAAAAACGAATTCACGGTGTACTACCAACCGCTGGTCGACTTGGCTTCTGGAGCGGCCGATGGTCTTGAAGCGCTCGCGCGCTGGCGGCACCCTGAAATGGGTCTTGTTATGCCAGGACAATTCATTCCGCTCGCCGAGGACATGGGCGTGATCACCTCTCTTGGAGAACGAGTGATCCGTTCTGCTTGTGCAGAGATCGCGACACGCGAGAAGGACGGACGTCAGGCGGTGCGCGTCGCAGTAAATGTTTCTCCTCGACAGTTCGCCGACACCGACATGGTCAATATGGTGCGACGGGTCCTGGAAGAGACGCGACTCGATGCCCACATGCTCGAATTGGAGTTGACAGAGGGGATTGTGCTTGAGGACCTTGAGACAAGTATCGAAATGCTGCGCTGTCTCAAAAGAATGGGCGTACGGTTGGTGATCGACGACTTCGGCGTGGGATATTCCTCACTGGCTTACCTGAAACAACTGCCTGTGGACGCGTTGAAGATCGATCGCATCTTTGTGCGAGATGTCATGCACGATCCTGTGACCGCATCAATCGTGAAAACGATTATTGAGCTGGCACACAATCTGAATATGGAAGTCACGGCAGAGGGAGTGGAGACGCCGGCACAGGTCGATTTTTTTCGTTCTCGCGGATGTGACCGTTTGCAGGGATTTCTCTTTAGTGGGCCACAACCCTCAAGCATGATCGACGAAATGCTGGCGCTGCGCTGAAGTTGTGCCGGACGCGAGTGGGCTGGAACGCGAGGAGGGAGAAGGAGCGGAACTCGCCAGACTCCGGATTTGTGGGGCTGTGTGTGGGCTTGTGGGGCTGTTGTTCTGTCGTGGAACCGGGCAGGTCTTTTCTCAAGAGCTTTGCGGTGTTGCTTTTTCAGTTCTGGAGAGACGGTAAAGCACATGCCGGCGTAGCGGATGGCCTGCGGGGAGTCCCGGATGGTCGAAGTCCTCGGTGGGATCGTGCTGCATGCCGAGTTTTTGCATCACGCGTTGTGAACGGTGATTGGCGGGCACGGTAAAAGACGTTATTTCTTGGAGATTGAGGTGGTCGAAGGCGAATTCTGCGGCGGCCTTTGCGGCTTCAGTGGCGTAGCCCTGTCCCCAGGCATGACGGGCGAGTCGCCATCCGGTTTCTACGCACGGCGTGAAATGGGCGACAAAATGGACATGTGACAGCCCAGTGAAACCAATGAAACGACCGCTTGCCTTCTCTTCGACTGCCCAAAACCCGAAATTGTGTTTGGCAAAGTGAGACTTTATGCGAGTGACAAGGGCGTCGCTCTCCTCCGGTGTGAGCAGGCCTGGTAGATGTTCCACAACTGCGGCATCGGCATTCAAGGCAGCGAAAGGGGAGAGGTCTTCGGTGTTCCATGCACGCAAGAGGAGGCGTTCTGTGCGGAGTACCGGAATTTCTGTTGTATACACTGGCGGTACTCCATCTTGTCCTGCTTCCCTTGGGTACTGGATCTTTGCTTGTGGGGTCCTGTTCTTGCCTTGCGCACGAGTAGCATTCTCTTGTGGTTATCGGAGTGGATCTCTCGAAGTCAGGTTTTTCTTTTGCTTGCGAATGCAGAGGATGTGTGCACGGTTTTTCCCTTCCAAACGTCTATTTTTTCATCTAGATGAAAAAATAGACGTGAGTGGGTTTTGTGTACCTGATAATGCGTCATGATGCGCAGAGAAATATCAGGAATGTGTCTGGCAATACAAGGTTTTTGTTCCAGATGGCTCTTTTTTACTGTCTTCTCCTGAATATCATCAGACCATGATTCATAATGTCGTACATTTCGCGATTCACGCGGGTGATGTCGAACGTGCCCGGAAATTTTACGAGGGCGTGTTCGGTTGGAAATTCCAAGCGTGGGGACCACCCGGTTTTTATCAGATTTCTACTGGTAGAGACAATGAACCGGGGATAATGGGGGCATTGCATCAGCGTTCTGAACCGTTGGAAGGCAGAGGCATGCGAGGGTTTGAATGTACGGTGAGTGTCGAGGACATTGTCGCGGCGAAATACGCGGTTGTTCGGCATGGCGGGAAGCTGATTTCCGAAGAAATCGAGATTCCTGAGGTGGGAGTGCTCTTTCAGTTTCTTGATACTGAAGGAAATGTGCTGAATGCCATGTGTTATCTCCCAGGTGCTCTGCCGGGAACGGCGCCTGAGACCGAAGAAATCCTGCTCGCAGACCTCAAGGCCGAGGACGCATCTGTCGCGGAGCCGACAATCAATCCCTTTCGTGCGGAGCCCGAGCCCGATGTGTTTATTGCGGAGTCGGGACTACTGTCGGATTAGTGTTTCGGCAGTGTCTTTTCTCTGGCCCAGAGGGGGACCGTGCGCTGCTCATGCGGAATGACGGTGCTTACTTTGTTTTTTCGGTTGGGTGTGTTGGTTCTCTTGTTGGCTGTGTGATCGGAAGCGTCTTTTCCCAGGGCTGTGACGCGGGAGTTAAATGGCTTTGTTCTGACTTTTGCGTGCAAGAGCATCCTCGGACGCAAAAGTCAGTATGTGGAAATCTAGGCTTCGTTTTGTCTTTCGAGCACGATGACTCCGTTGGCTGGGATTCGCATGTTGATATGGCCGGTCTCCGAGCTCACCGGTGTATTGCCGTTGCTGACGCCAGAACCCTCGAATACGGTGTCGTCCGAAGTCAGGACCTCGCGCCACTGTCCCGCCGGAATTGCAGGGTGGAAGAAGCTGTATCCATTGTCGAATGAGGTGTCGGCCAAGCTTCCTGCGATGAAGAACATGCTGTCTTCTGTGCGTCGTATGAAGGCAATCACTCTCGATGTGTTGTCTGTGCACACGATTTCGATGTGTCGATCGCGCAACGCTGCCTGGTCTCTCCGCAGCTTAATTGCCTGCTGGTAGAATAGGTACATGCGACTTCCCTTCCCATTGCGCAGTCCCGCAAGGTCCTCTCTCGGGTCTTCTTGCTCCTGGAGGTGCCGGAAGTCGGCGTAACGGTAGGGTTTTGAGGCTGCGACTTCGTCCCCCATGAAAATCAGGGGGGTGCCTGCCGCGAACAATGCCATTGACGTGGCGAAACGGGCTCGGGCTTCACCGTGCGGCCTTGAAGCTGGTGTGAGGGCTGCGCCGTTTACGCCGGCAACAACAGTCCGCATTGAGGTCTCGTTCTCGGAATTGCCCGCCTCGTCATGACATTCTGCATATACAACCGTATGGTTCTGGGTGTGCTCGAGGGCGGCAGCGAACCAATTCATGGCGAGCGCCTCGCCTCTGCGCAATGCAGCAGCCGATCGGATGAGATTGGCGTGGCTCGGATGTTTCCTGCCCCACCGGGTGTCACCAATGAGATGATGATAGAAATCGCTGTACCAGGTGGCATCGAAGCCAAACCCGTCGTCTGTGTGATCGACTGGCCGCACAATTGCCCCGGGATTCTGTGAGGAATGGTCCTCGGCCATCGTGATCACATGCGGACGGACAAGCCGCACTGCGCGCATCCACTCTCGCAGGAACTTGGCCCCAAACGCGTTCGCGTCGGGCACTGCGCGCCAAGGTGCACTCCCCACGCGCCTCTCGAGATGGTTGTATTCACGCATCGAGGTTGTTTGGTCGACGCGGAACCCATCGATGTGAAACTCGTCGAGCAGGGCGAGGGCGCTGCTCACGAACATGTTGCGAACCTGTTCCTCCCAGTACCGAGGTGCTCGTCCAGACGAGTCGTTTTGCAGATAGGGGCCGAGGTCTCCGTCTTGGGGTTCCTGCCAAAAATAGATGTCGTGCGCTGGGGTGTTTGTATCGTAGAGTTGCTCGGCTCGCTCGGGATAATGATGGTAGTGGTTGTACACAACGTCGAGAATGACGGAGATACCCCGCTGATGACACGCCCGGATGAAATGTTTGAACTGGTCACGTCCACCACCTGTGAATTCGATGGCGAAAAAGTGGGAGGAGCTGTATCCCCACCGACTGCCACCACGGAATTCGGAGAGTGGCAATAATTCGATGCAATTTATTCCGAGAGGAACGAGGTGGGTGTCGAGTAGTTCAAGGGCGTCTTCGAGGGTTCCCGGTCCCTGCTTGCCAAAGCCGAGAGCGCCCACATGAAGTTCGTAGATGATAAGGTCTTCCACGCGTGTGGGCAGTTCCTTGCCTGCGACAAACTCTTCTCGCCAGAACTCCTCTTGGCTGTTCCAGTTTCGCTCTGGCCATACGCGGTCTCCCGCCTCATCGACCTCGGCAAACTCTGTCGTGACGGTCTCGGGATCGACAACAACAGAACAACTTATGGTGCCGTCGAGGTCCTGGCGTTTTCCTGTCCACGGTGGCTCGTTCCCGGCTTCTGGATCAAACGCGTTGTTGCGGTCACCACTGCCGATTTGGCAGCGTGAGTAGAGGTCCGTGCGAAATTTTACGCTTCCATCTTCTCGGACAATCCGCAACATGTAGGGGATATGATCGAAGGTTGCAAACTGCTGAAGTGTCGGCGGCTCCGGCATGTCAGGTGTTGCAATGAACCCGTCCGGATAAGCCTGGATGTCCGCGCGGGTTTCCCATATGCCGTCCCAGTCGGGACCTTTTGAAGTCTCGAACATTGGAAAGCTGCCACGTTCCCCGCGGTCCGCAATGTCATCATGGTGCGGATCCCATATGTAGCCACTTGCGCGGTCGCCGAGTACGAGGCTGACTTGGCGCGCGTTTGGAGCCCAGACCGCGAACCGTATGCCTGGTTCAGTGTCATCTCCTGTGTAGTGTTTGTTCGCCCCGAGCGCGCGGCTTGTCGATAGGGAGTAGCGCTGCACCGCATCATCGCCCACGCGCAACCGGAAGGACCGGTGCCGCTCTCGGTTTGCGCGATCTTGGACTTCGGTGGCTATGCCCCACTGCCCAACTCCACCTGGTCCGTCGACATACACGCCCCACTGTATTTCTGTTTCAATCAGTGTGTCGGGTAGCTCGACGACAGCGGAGAAAGCAGGCACCCCAGTTGTGTCGTGAAATGGGGTCATTGGCACATGATCTGACCACCCATCCCAGCTCCCAACCAGGCGGGCGTTCTGGAACGTGTCAGTGAGTAAACCACTTGTATATTCAAACCGTACGGGTATCATTTTGGACCTCTTGCGTGGAGTCGGGATAGAGCCTGTGTTCCTCAGGCATATCCACTATGCGCGCGCACGATTGTTTGCATTTCTTCGTCGACGCTGCCTTCTATCAGGACGTCAATGAGAAATGGCCCGTTTCGGGAAAAGGCGGTTTGCAAGGCTTGACGGAACTCTTCAGGGGTTTCGACCTGCACACCGGACACGCCGAAGCCGTGCGCAATTTGTGAAAAATCAAGTTCGGGGTCGGTCAGATCGAAGGGGGGAAACTCGCGGATAGGGAGCCCTTGTTCTGCCCAATAATGCAGCATGTTGACTTTGAGGATGCGATAGCTGCGGTTATTGCAGACCACAAATACCACGTTGGTTTGGTATTTTGCGGCAGTCCAGAGCACCTGGAGCACATAGGACGCCGAGCCGTCTCCCGAGAGTGCCAAGACCTGCCGGTCGGGGTGGGCGAGCGCGGCGCCGACTGCCCCTGGCCATCCCACTCCGATGCATCCGCCTCTGCCGAGAAAATACGATGTTGGATCGTGGGGCTGGAGGAAGTGGAGTAGTTCGTCCGTTGAACTTATGGATTCGTCATAGACGAGAGTCCCGTCCGGGATCTCGGAGGCCACGATTCCCATCATTTCCGAGGGCATCATTGGGCTCTGCGCGCGTTCGGCGTCGAACTTGGCCTGCAACGCGACACGAGCGGCTTTCTTTTCGGCAGTGACTGCTTTTTGTCGTGCCGTGGCGCGCTCGCGTGTCGAGTTCTCCGCGCGAGTTTCAAAAGCGGCAAGAACCTGCTCAAAGAAAAGCCGGGGGTTTCCGACGCCTCCAGCTTCGACGGGAAAGTTTTTTCCGACTTCCCACGCGTCAAAATCCACATGGAAGAGCTTTGCCCCAGGCTGAAAGTAGGGTTCGTGTGACGGGAACAGCTCGGGGAAGATCGGTGTGCCGACCGCGATCAGCAGGTCGGCGCCAAGGGTCGTCTGGCGTGTCACGTGGCCGAAGCTGTGACCGAGCAGGCCCATAAACATCGGGTCACGAAACGAGGCACTCAGATCAGCGAAGTCGACGCCAAAGACGCGGGCTCCGACTGCTTCGGAAAGTGCTTTTAGGGCTTTTTGTCCATGACTGAGGGCGACCCCGTCTCCCACCAGGAAAATCGGCGCAGTCGCCTCGATCAGTTCTTGCGCGATGCGAGCAGTGAACTCGTGGGAGAAGGAAGTTTCGGTGTCTATAAAAGTGGTGGTCGCGAGGTCATCTTCAATAAAACTGTCAAGTACTTCCATTGGCAGGGCAAGAAATACTGGCCCTTGCGGAGGCGTGGCAGCGATCTTGAGTGCACGTCGCACCATGCGGAGCAGCTGGTGCTCGTGCGTCACCCGCGCACTCCACTTTGTGACCGGCTCGGCAATGCGAGCGAGGTCACCTCCCAGGAAGCCATCGAATGCGATATGGGACGAGGGTGCCTCGCCGGCAAAGATGAGCAGTGGTGTGTGGTTTCGGTGCGCCTGATAGAGCATGGCCATTGCGTTGCCGAGTCCGACCGCCGCGTGCACCTGGGCAACTGCCGGTCGGTGGGTTGTGCGGGCGTGTCCATCTGCCATTGCGAGCACCACAGACTCCTGCAGGCCCGCGACATAGCGTATTTCTGGCACGTCGTGTAGCGCGTCGAGCAGGCCTTCTTCTACGGTGCCGGGATTGCCGAACAGGGTCTGCACCCCATCGCGGTGCAGTTGTCGGAGGAGGGCTACTGACCCGCGAATCGCCTTCATTTTGCCTCCTCGGCCTGTTCGGTCAGGAGCGCCACCATCTCGTCGCCGCAGGCACGCGAGGAAGCGACAGACCGGCTTGTGATAATGTGCCCGTCCCGTATCACCGATGTTTCCTGGTCGATTGCCCCGATGAACGCACCGTCTTCTCCTACCGCGTCTTGTAGCGCGAACTGCAGGGGGATGGCCGGGCCGATAAATGACGACTCGGACGTCACACCGGCATAGCCGTATTCTGTGGTGTAGTCATGGGCGAGCGGGTGTCCAGTGACGCGACGTCCACGAATAATGGCTGGTCGGCGCGGGTCGACTGCTGCACGTTCGCGGGTGTAAATCAGTGCGCCTACGGCGTAGCACTCGGCTGCAATGGCTTTGCCTGCTTCGTGGAATTGCAGGAGCAATTCGTGCAATGGGCGACAGTTGTTCATGTCCAACACTGGTCCGCTGCCACCAACGAGTAAAATGCCATCGTACTGATCTACTTGGCAGTCTGCTGTCTTTTTCACATTGTGCAGACGGTCGGATGCTTTGAACTTCTTGACGAGTTCGGCCATCTCCGGGCTCGTGATCTTGCGCTGCAGCACTGGATCGAGATAGTCAGGGTCTTCGCTTGCCGGTACGAGTCGGGGCGGGTCACCATATGGAGTCGCGAAGTCATAGGTGATGCCGGCTTTGTCGAAGGCCTCTATCGGGCCCACTGCCTCTTCGCCCCAATAGCCGAAGCTGCTCAGGACGATGAGGACACGCCTTGTGCTGCCCTGGCCGGAACGCCGTCTTTTTTTGGGCGACTTTACGGTCTTGCCCTGGGCGATCTTGCCCTGGGCGATCTTGTCGATCTGCATGGCGATGGCGTCAATGTAGAGGTCCACATCCCCAACAGAACGTCCCGTGACGAGATCGCCATCTATGACGACGCCAGTCGGGGATGGCGTGTAGATTGCGCCGCAGTTCATCACGTCGGACAAGACGACTTCGTGGCAAATGACGCGCCGGTTTGCAAGCAGCTCAGGACGTGGTGTCAAGATCCACAAGCCATGACACAATGCGCCCACAACCACCTTGGGGTTGAGCATTGCTTCGGAGAAAAAACATACCGCAGGAGCGTTCGCCGCAAACTGTGGGGATGGCGCGAAGCCATCGGGCGTATCGAACCAGCGCAGCCGGACACTTGTGTAATTTGCTGCCATCAGGACCGCGTCATAGTGCGCGGGGGAAACTCCCGGGGATGTGAAGTCCATGAAGACATCACGCTTCTCCGTGATGTCTCCGACACGGTCGACATCACTCACAAACGTTGTCTTTGAGTTTCCGAAGAGGCGACTCATGATGTGGACCTCGGCGCCAAGTTTGGCGAAGCGTTCTTCGTATTTTCTGATCTCCCTCGGGACATATTCAGATTCGATGAGGATTGCGACGCGCTTTCCACTCAATATGGGGTCGTTCATGTTTCCTCCTGCATTTTCCTGACAAACTTGACGATGAACTCGCAGCCAAGCTCGCTTTCGTGAAAATTCACGCGGAAATCGTGTGAATCAATATCCGCGTCGCTCTTTTTCTGTCCATTCACCAGCACCGAAGAGATTTGCAGCGATGACGCTGGGAGGAAGTCGGGAAGGACATTGATGGAACGCTGCTTCGCTGTCTTGCATGGACGAAACTTGAGTGAGAAAGCCCCTGATTCCCGGACATAAGTGCTGAGATAAATATGAGCGAGAAAGCCGAGCTCGAAAACGTGGTACCCGGAGATCGAGTGGCCGCCCTTGTCCTGGTAGCCGCCAATTGCGTACGGAAGCCCATTCTCGGTGACCCGGAAGAACACCCCTCGGCGGTCGCGGTCCAGGAAAAACAGATTCCAAAATGCCATTGTTTCACGGGCGAGTTGCAGCCAGGGGCCTCTTTCCTCCCCTGAGCGCTCTGCGGGGAGCCGGCTTGTTTGCTTTGTGGAGAGTTGCCCTTTGTGGTTGGTCGAGAGGTGATTTGTCTGCTCTGTTTCCAGTTCTTTTGTCTTGATGTCTCCTGAGAGTCCCTCAAGAATGAGAAATGCGAGTATTGCTTGTTCTTGCTGCCAGAAGTCTTTTGTTGTCCACCATGTAAAATGTGGCTTTTCGGGCTTTTTGTTTTGCTTTTCGATCACGTCGAACAGCCCGCCTCGCAGGCCGTCAATCCCAACGTCAAAAGTTCGCTTCGCGAGCCGGGACGCGGCCTTCAGATAGTGATTGGCTTCATCCTCCTCGCCGCGTGCGTGCAGCGCGACGGCCACGCGCGCAAGATTCCAAGAGATTTTCAGGTTGTGCCCGAGCACGACCCGGTCCTTCTGCCAGCGCCAACTTGTGTCAGGGGTCCAGTCGCGCAGAAAACGCTCTGTCACGAACAGGTCCCCATTGGCCTCGCTCTGCTCGACAAATCGCGTGATAATCAGATCCGAGGTTTCCTTCAGAATTTTCCAGAGGGTTTCCACAAACTGTTTGGTCTGGTCGTCTTCGAGGCCCTTCGGACGTGGGTCGAGCGCCAGAATGAGATTGATGAGATAGGCGGGAAGGTGGTCGCCAATCGAGTTCCAATTTTTTCGGGCAGAGTTGTCGCCCAAGGCAGGAGACGTGCACTTCATGGTGGCGAAGTCCAGGTGGGAGAAGTAGCCGCCTGCCTTCTCATCCCGAAACAAGGTCTGGAAGGAATGGATGGTGCGCCGAATGTCATCGAGCACGTTGGGGTCGAGAGTCACGCGGTAGTACTGCGCCAACCCGGCCAAGGCATAGATCTGTTCGTAAAGGGGAACAGTCGCATGATCATCGGAATTGCACGATGTCATGATACGTTTCTGGTTCTGTAAAGCGGACACCCAAAGCAGCCCGCGCCCATCTTCGGTTGGCGACTTGAAGTGTTCCTCTTGGTAGGTGACTCCTGCACGCGCTGCGTCCAGGTATCGGTCGTTGCCCGTGAGCATGTACGCCGAAGAAAGCCCGTATATCAACCTGGAGAGCGTCGCGCATTCCTGTATGTCGCTCGGGTGGGGGACACCGCTGATGCCGATGTTCGTGCGGTACTGAGAGAAGTCGTATTCGCGTGAACGACCAAACAGGTATCCCAGCCACACGTCTGCAAGCTCTTGAATTTGCGTGAGCCACCAATGGGTGCCTTCAAAGAGATAACGACCGTGGTTGTCGTGCAAAAGGTGCACAGTACGCGCGAGGAAACGACTGCTGTCGAGGTCTGTCTGGTAGACACCCTCAACCACAAGCAGGCGACCCATGCGAATATATTTGCGTATAAACTGTACTGGGTCGCCAGAGTGAAAATCCGGTGGATCCGGCACACGGTCCCGTTGCGCGCCGTCCAAGTTTTGCAGGGTGAGCGCCTGGGTTTCGGCTTCGGCAATGACCGTGATCTTCTCGCCGTTCCGACAGAGAATGACGAACTGACCCATCCGGTCTGGGGTCATTCCGATCTCGATCACGGTACCCATCAGCGTGAGCTGGGTATATAAAGACTGGATAGCCACGTATTCTCCTGGAGTGGAAGGGTTGCTTTTGGCACCGACCGCTGCGTTGTGGAGATGCGATGAGTGGCAAAGTCGTGTCAAGAGAAGCCAAGCGGGCAAGAGGATACTCGAGCGCAGACCACTCCCGGACCGAATGCAAATCCCCCTATTGCATATGGCAGGCGTGTGCTCCTCCTGACCGACCCTGCGACCTGAGCTGTTGATCAGGCTTGGCGATCAGGACCGGTGCGCAGAAGTGCCCTGGAACAGGACGATCTTTTGGGCAGGAGACGCCTGGGATGAGAGGGCAGCGTGATCTTTTTGTGTGCCGAAACTGTTGAGCACAGCAGGTAAAAGCGCGAGGTATTTTTTCTCCTCAATGGAACGAGGGCGCCAACGCGAGAGGATGCGGTGGGAGAGGTGGTCCCAAGGCGAGAGGAGACCCTAAAATGAAAGGCCCAGGTGAAGGGGCCGGGTCTTTCATTGGGCTTTACAGGGCTCCGGGGGCGAGATTCGAACTCGCAACCTTGTGGTTAACAGCCACCTGCTCCGCCGATTGAGCTACCCCGGATTGCTTGTAGTACATGGAATGTATGTATTACAAGCAATCAGGATAGCAGCCAAGTGCCGAATCATCAGAGGTGTTTTTTACGATCGGCCTTTTGTCGATTTTTCTCTCTACGGATTTCCTGCGTGCCCGGGTGCGTGTGGTGGGCACAGTTTCACCTGCGACCTGCTTGTTTGGTCTTGCTTTGCTTCTGGGCGATCTTGGCCCAGGAGTCGCGTAGACCGATAGTCCGGTTGAAAACGGGGTGGCCAGGAGTGCTGTCGAGTGTGTCCGCGCAGAAATAGCCGAGCCGTTCAAATTGCAGCCGTGTGCCGGGCTGGGTGGTTTTTAGGCTCGGTGCAAGCTTGCAGCCTGTGAGCACTTCAAGGGAATCCGGGTTGAGCACACTGGCGAGATCGTTCCCATGTTCTTCGGCGAGAGGATTGTCGACCGCGAAAAGGCGATCGTAGAGTCGCACTTCGGCGTCAAAGGCGTGGGCGGCGGAAACCCAATGGATAGTGCCGCGCACTTTGCGTCCGTCAGGGGATGCGCCGCCGCGTGACGCGGGGTCCCATTCGCAGCGTAGTTCGACAATCTCGCCAGTGTTCGGGTCTTTGATGGCTTCTTTGCAGGTGACAAGGCAGGCGTAGCGGAGACGCACTTCTCTGCCTGGGGTGAGACGGAACCATTTTTTTGGTGGGTCTTCGAGAAAGTCGTCTCGTTCGACATAGAGGACCCGTGAGAAGGGAACCTCATGGGTTCCTGCAGCGGGGTCTTCTGGATTCACAGGGCATGTAAAGAAGTCGGTGTTGCCTTCGGGGTAGTTCTCAATCACGAGTCGTAATGGTCGCAGGACGCTCATCACGCGGGGGGAAGTGGCGTTGAGGTGTTCTCGTATGGTGTGCTCGAGCAGTGCGAGTTCTATGCGACCGTCGCGGCGTGCCACGCCAATAGTGTCGCAAAAGGCGCGGATTGCTTCGGGCGTGTAGCCGCGTCGACGTAGGCCCGAAAGGGTTGGCATACGTGGGTCGTTCCACCCTGTGACATGGTTCTCGTGCACGAGACGCTGTAATACACGCTTGCTGAGGACAGTGCTTGTGAGGTTGAGGCGTGCGAACTCGATCTGTTGGGGTTTGTGGGGTACGTCGAGGGTCTCGAGGAACCAGTTGTAGAGGGGGCGATTGTTTTGGAATTCGAGCGTGCAGATTGAGTGGGTTACTCTCTCAATCGAATCAGACAACCCATGGGCGAAGTCATACATGGGGTAGATTGGCCATTCGGTCCCGGTGCGATGATGAGGAGTTTTGTGAATGCGGTAGAGAAGGGGGTCCCGCATGAGGATGTCCGATGATTGCATGTCGATCTTGGCGCGTAGCACATGGGCGCCTTCGTCGAACTCACCCGCGCGCATGCGCGTAAAAAGGTCGAGGTTTTCCGCAACGGACCGGTCGCGGTAGGGGCTCTCAATTCCAGGTTTGTAATAGTTGCCACGGTTTTCCCGGATCTCCGCAAGACTTTGGCTGTCGACATACGCGTGGCCGGTGTTGATCAGGGTGCGGGCAAAATCGTAGAGCTTTGGAAAATAGCCAGAGGCAAAAAACTCTTTGTCTTTCCAATCGAAACCGAGCCAGTACACATCCTCTTTGATGGCCTCGACAAAGTCTGTGTCTTCTGTAGTGGGGTTTGTGTCGTCGAAACGTAGATTGCATTGCCCGTTGTATTTGGCGGCGAGACTGAAGTTCAGGCAAATCGCCTTGGCATGGCCAATGTGCAGGCAACCATTTGGTTCAGGAGGAAAGCGGGTGACAATGTGGCCGCCGTGCTTTCCCGCGCGGAGGTCTGCTTCGATGATCTCCTCTATGAAATTGTCGGTGAGGTCATCGGGAGCATTGTCGCTTTGGTCGTCCTCTCGTGCTGTTGTCGAGGACGCGCCGGGAGCTGTGCGCGGATCGGTTTTCATGACGGCACGGTAGCCGTCGTTGCATCCCCAGGCAAGCAAGTAAAAAGCCTTTTTTCTTTTGTTGTGGTGCTGTCGACTCTGTTCCGGGGCTGTTTTTCCCGTAAATGGCATGATTGCGGGGAGGGTCCGAAGAGGCATCTCGGACAGGTTGTGGGAAACAAGCAGATCTTTCCCCGAAATAGCTCCCCGTGTACGCTGTGTCCATGCAGATGGGACGGGTCAATATGGAAACTCCGTCACAAGTGGCGCGTCAATTTCCAGGGGAAAACTCTCCGGCATCTGGGTGGGAGATATCGTCGTACGTGACCCAGGCCTTCCCCGTATGAAATTTTTTATGCCATACACAAATTTGGAGAAGTGCTCTTTCGTGGGACTAATGTTTTTACAGTTCTAAAGAAAAATTTTGCTGTCGCAAGACGTTTGGGATGGGTTTTTCGAGAAGGTGTTTGCGTGGTAGAGCGCTTTTGCGCGTATGAGGTAGCCAGGCAAGAGGAGTAGCCCTGTTTTTTTGGGCTACTCCTCTTCTCTTTTTTGTTTCCTGGCTGGGTTTTTCCTGCCCCCAGGTCTTTTTCATGAAAAGCTGCCTCTCTTTGCTGTTTTCTTTTCTGCGGGAACAAGGTGGGGGGGTGAGGAGTGGCAGGTCGGGGTATGTCGTGAGGGGGGAAGAGGGAAGGCCTTGGCAGGGATCTGATGCAGCGAGCTTCCGGTATCCCAGGAAAAAGGACTTTTTCTCCGATTTATCCATACTTTTGGCCGTCGTGTCGCGCGGCATGTGATCGTTAAGTATGTTTTATCATGATCAAGAAGCCGGACGGGAAGCTTGGGAAAAGAGAAGCCGAACAGGCATAAAAAACTCTGAGGCAGGGATCTGGGAGAAGCGGGATCGAGCGGCGACGCTACAGGAGCGCTGGGCACCTGCCTGGCGGTTGGTTTCTTGGTACGTGGGGTTATTTGTGGTTTTTTGCGGTCTCCTTGAGAGACGCTGGTTCTTCTCTGGAGGAGGAGATCATGATTGATTTGGCAGAGTGTTTTTCGAGAGGCGGTTTTCTCGGAACTAGGGTGTATGGCTTGAGGAGAAAAGGCAGGGATCGTGTGGAAATTGCCCGCAAAAATGCCGGCGGGAAGTCCGGTCGGCAACATGTGCTTCTCGTGAGTCCTGTAGGGAGTGTCGTCGCTGTTTTTGTTGCCGCGACACTTTTGTTTACGGCATGCGGCGATGACGATGACACCGTGGACGTCAGGAAGGATGCATCACAAGAGACTGTCGTATCCGTTTCATCTTCTGCGGGAGATATTGGAACCACCGCGGCTTCGTCGTCTTCTTCCGGGTCGCAGGAAAAGTGTGTGAACGAGGCTTTTGGCTTGGTAAAAGAGGTCAGAGAGACCGGGAACGGCTATGAGCTCGTCATCGATTATGCAGAATTTCTCAGTGGCGAAGAGGCAATAGCCGCTGCGCAAGAGGATGGGGAGATCCCGCCAGAACAGGATTGGCTCGACAACGATTACTACGTGCGCAATCGGAACGATCGGTTGCGGACTTTTCCGATCGCCGATTCTGTGTTGCTGAGACCAAACTTTTTTCTGCTCATTGGGGGTTCCCCGAATTTTCATCCGGTGAGTGCTGTCGAGCTTGCTGTGGAGATCCGTGCCAATGCCCTTGTCTGGATCGACGTGAAAGACGGTGTTGTAGTGCGAATAGAAGAGCAGTATACCCCCTGAAGCGACTTTTGTGGTGCTGTGCGTGCGTGCGAGGGCGCTGAGACGACTGTGCGTGCGCCCTCATTCCGGCAGGTCGGCAGGTCGGAGTGAGGTTATAAAACCGCACAGTGCCTGCAGCTTTCATTGCAGGCACTGTGCGGCCATGAGGTCCCAGGTAATTTTCGCCATAGGTTGCACCCGGCAAGCGCGCAGCAGTCTGCCGGGTAGAGATCAACCCTGTTCGGTTTCGATCTGTTCCTGTCCGTCGGGAACGATAAAGCCGAGTGTTGCCCAGTTTTGTACCATGTCCCGGCTGTCATCGATGTCACGTACCCAATTGGTGGACACGAGCTTGCCTGCTTCGCGCCGCAGGACTCTGCCGGGTCGGTGGGAAGGCCACCAGCCTGCCCCACAGGCGTAGAAGCCGGTTTGCCAGGGGAGCGCATTTCCCATTGTGAGCGAGCCGGGGGGAATCTCGTCGGTAACACGGAAGGGGCCGGCATAGATTTTCGTTTTCGCCATAATTCCCCAGCTTTCGCTGCCGAGCGCGAGCGATGCTCCTGTGGCAGTATCGAGACTGGCCCGGTCTAGCGCCACTACTTGTGCGGCGAGGGGTAAATCAGCGAAGGAGCTGGGTGCCGAGCTTGTTGTGTGTCCGTTTGAGAACTCTCCCAGACTCCACTTTCGGAATATTCCATACTGGTGTGGCGTGAGGGTGACCTCATCGGGGAGCTGGGGTATATTTTTGCGGCCCGCAGGCGGATCATCCGGACGGCGCTCTTCTATGGGGCACGCTGATGGTCGGCGCAATCGAAAGAAGATGGAACGGCGTAATTGAAAGGCCGGCGACGAGGGATCTGTGGTGTTATCCGAGAGAAGGTGCAGTTGTTGGAGGAAGTTGTCATTGCCATCTGGCCCATGGGCCTTCCAAGCATCCTCATCCACCCAACAGAGGTCGTGCAGGCGTTGCAATACCGGTAAAACGTCTGTGGCAAAGACCGGGACTTGCTCGTCTGGCCAGAGGGCCGGGTCAAGTTCGATTGCCGCCTGCAAGGCCAGGTCATACATGGTGATCGGGCTTTGGATCGCTGGGGCAAAGTCGGGCGGAGCGCAGATCACCCGGGCGTTTTTTGCGGTTTTGTGACTTTCCCAATTTCGGAATTGCACAGTAGCCGAGATGATGCCGTCTGCCGTGTCATCGAACCAGCCGTCATTATTCGCGAAGTTCAATGAGCTGTTTGTGGATGATCCTTCGGAGTGGCCGTTTCCGGCGAGCACAATGAGACGCCCATCTTGGTCAGGTATGATCCGGCCGATTTGCACAGGAGTGTCGAGGAAGTTTCCGACGAGATTTGTTCCCTTAATCTTTTGCATATTGCCGGCCAAATCGACTTTGCCTGCATCAATGGTCAGGCTGTCCGGATCGAGATCGGGGTTGCGTGGGGCTGCCGGAGGCAACTGCTCCCGCAAGGCTGCTTTTTTGTTGACGAGATGAACATGCCAGGTGATGCGGGCATCTGTTTTTTTGATTTCACGTACAGGCTTGGGCACCGGTCCGCTTGTGTCGTACTCATATATGCGAAAGCGTTGTCCCTGTTTTTTCACTCGGGCAGGAGATTCCTGGTCTTTATAGGTTTTTCCGGCGTTCGGCGTTTCTCCCGGTATTTCTGGTCCTAAGAACCATTTATTGCTATTGCCGAGTCGTGCGATCCCGATGGCGGGGTGTATCCAGTATTCTTTCGCCATTTTCTCTCCTCCGTTTTTTCTGGACTGTGCGTCTTATGGCTGTTTTTTGGGAATGCGGGAATTGCCGCGCGGTTCGGCACTTTTCACCTGTTTGTTCCGTGTCTGCGTCAGGGTTTGCAGGACGGAACGCGTCGTGGCTTTCTGCGCGCAGCTCGAAAGTCAGAAAATGAAGTCGTGCGTGCAGCGTGTGCAGCGGCAAGGTCGTGGTGTCCGATTGGAACCGACACCTCTGGTCTCACAACCTGCGTGCACAGATGCCGGATGATTCGTCGAAAACTGACCGTTTGTGGGACCTGGAGAAAGAGGAAAGCGACAACAACCCTGTCTGCCGCTCCTTCGCGATGCATTCTTATGGGATTCTCGCCAGCTTTTCATCAGCGGTACGAAAGATGGTTGTTTCCGCTGTGTGGCGTGTGTGCCGGATATCGCAAGGGGGTGGTGTGCGGGTCTGGTTTCTTTGTCTTGCCATAGGCAGACCTATGGCGTTTTTTGCGAAGTCGTCTTGCAGCAGACTCTGCTGCTTGTTGCTTTGGGGCGCTGCACACACGCGGAACGAGACAGTGGTCCGTCCCGAATGGAGAACGTTTTGTGCCTTGTTGTTGTCTTAGGGTTTGCATCAAGCGGGCGGCAACATCGCTCTGCCCGTCTTATGGAAATGCCCAGTATGCGTGGCACCGGTAGGGTGAAGTACACACCTGAGGCGTTTTTTGCTTTCTATTTGAATATATGCGTTTGCTCTTTCAAAAGAAAGAGCATCTTTGTACAGAAAAACAGCCTGCAATCTTTGGGAGAAGGTACAGCAGAGGCAGAAAAACCTCGTGCAGCAAGGCCTACTCGGTGCAGCACGGGGCAAGGCCACACAAGCCCGGAAAGTCTCCAGACGGTCCCGAGAGGCCTTGGCTGGTCTGGGTGTGAAGCGGTTGAGAGGCCTTGGCTGGTCTGGGTGTGAAGCGGTTGAGAGGCCCTAGCTGTCCGGGTGTGAAGCGGTTGAGAGGCCCTGGTTGCCAAGGGGCCTCGATGCCAAAGACCGCTTCAGCCCTGGTACCGGAGGAAAATTCCAGGATGTCAGGGTTTCCTCAAAGGCGCCCTGCAACCAGGCATGCCCTCGTTCCGGATCGCAACGGTAGATGTTGCCGCTTGTCCCGATCTCCCGGCGAAGCTGATAAGGAGCGCCAGTCTGTTCATTCACATACTTGGACTGGTAGGCGATTGCCACACGGTCGATAAAAGAAGAAGGGGCATCAATAGTGGTGACCTCTCCTTCGAGAATGACCGTGTCCTCACCGCTGTCGAGGTGGATAACTGCATAGGGCATTCTGGCGAGGTTTGATGCTTTTTGCCCGGAAGTGCCGAACCAGAACGCGTCGTCCATCCATACGCCCCAGATGGGTGCTGTGTGCGGGCGCCCGTCAGGGCGGGTTGTTGCCAGCCAATAAGAAGTAGCGGCGCGGAATCGGGCGAGCGCTCGGTTGCGCATTGGAGTGTTTTCGCTTGTCATGTCGTCAGTCTCGTTCGTACAGGCTTGTGGAAAATGCCTTTGGCAGGCACTCGGCGGACTAAGAGCTCCTGTTTTGTGTTGGGTTGTCGGTTTGGTGGCCGTGCAGCCGTGCTCGTTTGTTGTCACGGTATCTTCTTCCCAGTGCCGAGAGCGGACAGATCCGACCGAAGTTCTCGCCGGCTCGTGTGTGCTGCCGGCAAGTCAGAAATGATCGTCCTGTTGCGCTTCGGAACAGAGTTTAAACCTCTCGGGTCGCTTTGCGTTTTCCGTTGCAGTGCTTTCTCTTCTTTTTCACACGTGTTTCTCGTGTTCCCCTCTGTTTTCCCCCGTGGATTGTGCGAGGAAGCACCGGGGCTTGTGCTTCCCTGCGCATAGCGTTTTTTGCTGTGCCCCTTGAATCAGACTGGGGCAGAACCGGATCGAGTCAGGCCGGGGCATGATGAGGTCGAAAAGTCTGGCGGGCCTGTGCAGTGCGTGGGGGGTTGGGCTGTGCGGGCTGGATGTGGTTCTGCCCGATGGGCGTATTCCCCTTTTGTAGCCCCTGATGTATTCCTGGGCCTTTCTGGGGCAGGCCTCTGCGCGAAAAGGCTTGCTGCCAACTATGTGCGTCGGTATTGAGACCGGGTTTGTTCCACAGGCCTGAGACTCTCCAAGGCGTTGCTTGCGTTTTCGGCGTTGTCTATGCGCTGGGTTTGTTCCTGACTGTCGATCTGGCTGGCGAGATTATGACTGCCGATATAGGTGATTTTTTTATCGAATACGATGGTTTTTGCATGAAGACCTTTGATAGGCACGAGTTTGGCTCCGGCTTCCGCAAGCTCAGTGAACTCCCTTTTCTCCCATTCCAGGTTGCGTCCCTTGTGTTGTGCCCTCTCTTTTTCGGTGCTGGGAAAGGGGCGATGGTAGATCGTGAGTGCTATTGGGGGGCGCTTGCGTAAAATGTCATGCAGTTTTTTCTTTAGGCCAAGCGGTCCCCAGCGTTCTTTCCCAAGAAAGGCCATGCAGATGTCCACCGTGTTTTTGGCCTCCTCGAGATCGTTGGAAAACCTCTTGTAGTATTCCCTTTCGTTTAAAAAAGAGTGGGTATGCGAGGGCGAAGTCGTCCATCCGCAGCGTGTCCCTGCCCCGAGGTCAATGCCATACTGCTCGATCAAAGGGAGTGGCGAGTCATGGCGTGTACCGTTTTTTTCGAGAGTGCGCCAGAGGTGCCCGTAACAGCTTTCTTCCGCCGCGTACTTTTCCATCCAGGTAGCGTCGGCAATAGTGATAAACCGGTGCCGGGCGCGGGTTACTGTGACGTTTAAGTCTTTGCGTGCTTCTGCCCAGATGCCGTTGTCACTTTGCGCGAGGCGCAGACGTCCTGTCGCCGTGGGTGCAGCCACCGTGTCGAAGATAATGAGATCACACTCATTTCCTTGAAAGGTATGGACTGTGCCGACGGCGACTCGAGAGGAGAGGCCTGTGCCTTCCACAAATGATGCGATGCGGTTTGCTTGCGGGCGGTAGGGAGTGATGATCCCGATAGAAGGCGGGTCGTTGTCCTTCGGTTCGGGAAGGCGCTGGGCGTAGAGGGCCGCGAGCTGAAGACAGACGCTTGCGGAGATGAGATTTATGCAGCTGCCCCCATCCGGTTGGCAATGGGGGTGCATCCAGTCAATGTTCACTGTGACCAGGGGGGCATTTCCGAGCACGCTTGTCGCCCATGCGGGGCATTTTCGCTTTTTTACAGAGATATGGTCTTTAAGGTGTTTCTTGTAGACAAAGGTTCTCGCCATATTGGCGATATCGGGGTGCATGCGGCGTTGGGTGTCAAGTTTGGCGAGCAGCGCATGCTTCTCTCCGCTTTCGACGGCTTGCATGATCCCCGCTGCAGTGAAGATGTCTTTTTTAAAGACATCTTCCACCTTTTTCGTGAGTTCTCGCGTTCGGGAATTGTCTGAGGAGTTTTTTCTTTTGGGGATCGTCAAGATTGGGGGAAGCTGGTAGAAGTCCCCCACTATGATGACCTGTTTTTTTGCCTTTGCAGCGGCGAGGGCAATCTGGGGGAGAGGTCCCATAGAGGCTTCGTCAATGATGACGGTATCGAAAGAACGCTGTAAGGCTGGAGAAGTGCAGGAGGAGAAGAGGGTGGCGAAAACGGCTTGTGCCTGGTTGATCAGACTCTTCTTGTTATCGTTGCGGGTTCTTTCGAGTTCCTCTTTTCTTGCCTCGACTTCTGCGAGCGCTCTTTTTGCCGACTCGTGCTGTTCCTGCCATGTGGTGCTGGAGTGTTCGAATGAGGCGGCATCTTTTTCTTCTATCTGTGCGAGGGCGTGTGTTGTTGCCGAGACGTGTGCCTGCCAGTCGCGGACCAGCCCTGCCTGCTCTGTGTAGGTGTAATAAGCGGCATTTTCTGCTTGTTGTGCGAGGGAGAAGCGAGTCAAGGCCTGCTTTATGCGCCATCCCCGTATCAAGAAAAATGACCGCTCTGCCTGCTGTAACTCTGCTTGGGCTTTTCCTCTCACCTCTTGTGTCCTGGCGTACTCTTGTCCCGCATTGTTGTACAACAGGGAAGTTTTCTCCAGGCCCGTGCCGGCATATTGTCGGCTTCTCTCTGCATCCTCTTTCGTTTGCCAGGCGGCGAGTGCAGCTGCCGCAGCCTGGCAGCTTGCTCGGTGCTGCTGCTCCTGCTCTTCGAGTGCTGCCATTGCTTGCTGCACCTCTTGCTTTCGTTGCGCAAGATGCCAGTCAAGAAAAACGGTATCTGGGAGTTTTTGTTGGTGGCGAATCCCGACCTTGAGGATGCTGCCTGCTGACAAGCGTGGATCTTGGTAGAGCAGCCCTCCCTCTTCTGCGGGCTTTTTTTCGCTTGTCTCTTGCGCCTTTTCCTGTGTTGCCCCTTTTTCTGAGGCTTTGGCGGATGGTGTTTGCACGAGTGCCCAGAGCATTTGTTCCACGGCCACATGGGTGTTTGAGACAGCCAGCACGGATTCTCCGCTCTCGAGTAGAGAAGCGAGAATGGTGGCGACGCCAAAAGTCTTTCCTGTTCCTGGTGGTCCCCACAAATAGCTGACTTGTGAGCCAAGCACCTGTTCCCAAGCCGCCAAAGTGTGAGGATCCACATGCTTGCGACGGTTTTGCACCGTTGGGAAGAGCGTCTTATGGCCTGGTGTTCCCTGGCCGGCCAGGACTTTTTCTGCCAGCCTCCAGTCTCGTTTGGTTTCCAAGGCTTCTTCGAGGCTGGCCAGCATGTCAACGCGCGGAATGTGCAGTATTGCTTTCGGGATAGGGCCGGACACTTGCTGCGTGGCATGGGGAGCAAAGGTGACACGTATTTTGTTGTCGCTATGACAGAGTCCATGTGCAGGAAAGACCTGTTTGTCGATTTCGATTTCGATCATGTCTTCATCGGCGTTCGGCGGGATGGAGCCTGATATGTCGAACCAGTAGACGAGCGCGAATTTCGAGGAAGCTGTGTCCTGTGTGCCATTGCTGAGGTGACGCTTTATGGGCGATTGATTTTTTGTCCATTGTCGTAGGGTTTTTGTTGCGCTCAGGAAGTTGTCGGCCATTTCCATACGGCTGTTGTGTCCCGTCCTCGTCCCGAAGTTTCGCTTAGTACATGTACAACATGAGAGTGTCTTGGGCAAAATATCTAGAGTGCTGGGTCTTGTGGGAATATGGCCTTTTTCTATGGATATGGCAGGAGAAGGCGACCGCAGAGGGCTGTGGGAACCCTGACTCACAACCAGGGCGCAGCGCACTCTGGCTTTTTCTCAGGAGATCACAAAAGATGGACTCGCGGGGCAAGGTGGCAGCGCCCACAGGCGCATGCCACGAGTGTTGTGAGCGGGCGTGTGTCGGTATTTTTTAGGCGTATCGCGTCTTTTTGAGGAGAAGTATGCTCATGTCTCTGCGGGCTGTCGGCGAAACCTGACCATGGGCAATTCTGTGGCGAGACGGTGCAGGCTCTCCTCGCTTCCGTCATGGGATTTGCCGAGCGAGTTGAGCAGGCGTTCGGCTGTTTTTGTGTGGTCCGCGAAGTAAGAACGGAACACGGACGCTCCTTCTTCGGTGCTGAGAAAATACTGTTCAGGGCACCATTTTTTTCGTCCTGTCCAGACTTCAGCGGCAGGAGACGCCTTGATGTTGCGGAACCAGTCGGCTTTCTGTCCGTAGGCGGAACACACGATGTAGTCGACGCTTGTTTCATTAGTCCCGGTTTTTTTGGGAGGAGTGCGTGCGATGACTTCCAAGGGCGTGTGCCGCATGCGACCTGTGTGACGCCCCGTGTGGACCAGTACTAAAAAGCGTTCGCGAAAGAGTCCGCCGAGACCCCAACGAAACAGGGGGACCGGAGTGCGGAGCAACAGCTTGAAAGGTCCGTGTGGTCGTTGCCGAAATGAAAAAGAGTCTCGCACAGACATGATTTTTCCTTTCGAGAGTGTCTTGCGCTGTCAGGGAAGTGTGCTCCTCACGCTTCTTCCCGGTTTTGTTTCCTCGTTCACTTGTCTTGGTTTTTTCGCTCGGGAGCTTGGCCGTGTCTCCTGCGTGGCGTGGGTGTTGTGAGCGGGCGTGTGGCGTGAGGATACAGCGTGGGTGTGTGTTGTGGGGGAAGCGTCGTTAGGGAAACACCGTGTGCTCGTGCACGAGAAAGATGGGTGACGCGGGCAGGTCCAGGAAACGTTTTTCGTCTTTGAGCAGGAGGATGCCGGCTTTTTTTCCGGCGTCGCTTGTGGTTGCTGTTTGCAGGGCATGTGTGCTTTCGAACCAGAGCTCGGCCATGCCGTCATAAGAAGCAGGGGCACCTCGGGAAGCTTGCAGGATCTCTCCCATTGGTCCAGAAAAAGTATGACATTGTACGTAGCGTTTGATGCCCAGTGCTTCGGCATGACGGCGCACAAGTGGGCCGTGGGTTTCTTGCCAGTACTGGTGGAATTCTTCCAGTGAAAGGTCTGGGTGGCGGCGAAGGCAATAGACCAGTTTTATCATGGACTTCTCCTCTGGGAAGCAACAACGCGCAAGGTCTCTGTCCTGAGTTTGTCTGTACAGAGTGTAAGGCTGTTGTGTGCGGAGGAGGAGAAGCGGGCAACGGGGCTGCTGCGCGATTGACCTATTGCTTTGTCTCCCCAGGCAACAGGGTGAGAAGAAGATGAGTTGCCTCATGTGCGCGCACTGAATGTACGACTTTGCTGGGGATGAATGTCCAGCTTTTTGGACCAGCCTCAAAGGACTCGTTCCCAATCGTGATCTCTGCCCGTCCCTGCATGATTTGTAGGATGACGGGAACCCGTGCCGCATGATCTGCGAGTTCCTGGTCGGGGCTGAAGATGAAGAGGACCGCGCGCATGCCTGCTTCTCGATGAACCATCAGGCTGTGTGGACGGTTTTTTGTGTTGGGGGCATTGCCATCGGAAGTGTTGCCCAAGATGGTGATATCGGGAAAATGCACGGGTGCGGTTTCGGAATCTGCTGTGTCGCTGGGGGATGGTGTGTCAGTCATATTTTTCGCTCCCTGTAGAGAATTTTCTGTAAAGAATGTGCTTGAGGAAAAGTCTGCAGGCAAATCGCGTCGAAGACTATGCACTGCATATGCGGAAGGCGTGAAGAGGGGGGTTTGGTCATGACTCCCTTGCCCGGGAAAAGAAGCTTTCCTGGGGCTTTTTGGCTGTTCCGCAGTACAGTCGAGGGCAGTCCAGTTGAAAAGGACAGACTGTATGAGGACCTGATAAGGGCGTAATATTCTCGCTGTCGAATATGGGGAAAAGTGCTGTAGTCGGTACGGAGAACTGTGAACGGCAGCGTGCTGTGCAAGGCCATTGTTGCATGCGGGATTGAGTGCGGGCGGTTGTATTGCCTGTGCAATCTGCTGGAGGGAAACAGCATCACTGCTTGAACAGGGCCTGTTCGGCAAGCATGAGAGGTTTTTTCTTGAAGGCGTGCTCATGAAGGCCTTTTTTACAGAGTCTTCTCGACAGTTTTTTCCATGCTGCTCGCGTCCAGGCGAATTTTTTCGCTGCTTTCTCTCGATGATGTGGGGAGAGGGCGTTGGGTGTGCGAGTGGGGGTCGACGCGAAAACTTCCTTTCGCCAAGCCAGTTGAGGCCTCGGCGATGAAGAAGGCTATGCGAAAGGTCTGTCCGGCACTGTGAAGTGCCCTGGAAGTTTCTATAGGGGGATAAATCAGCGATATGCGCGGGAATACCGGCGAAACTGTTTTTCTTTACCGGAGAATACAAGTGAATCTTTGCCTGAGCTTGTTCGAGAAAAGAATGAGACAGCGTTACTACTGCCGTCCGTGTGCTGGTGAGAATGGAGGTTCCAGATGAAAGAGCGGGTTGCTGCGAGAATTGCGGATATTCCAGAGGACTGGCTTACTGATCTTGATCTACGCGATCAGGGTTTCGTCACTGACCCTTACCCGGTCTTTGACGACCTGAGAGAGCAGTGCCGTATGGCATACAGCACCCAGTACGAAGGGTTCTGGGTGCCGACACGCAAAGCAGACATTGCCGAGATTGCCCATAATCCCGCAGTATTTTCCTCGCGGGGTTTGAGTGTGATCCCGCGGCCTCTCGGTGGTGATGAGTCCGAGGATCAGCCATCGGAACTGGCAGCAGGTTTACCTCCGATTACTTCTGACCCACCGGACCACACGGTCTTTCGGCGTTTGCTTTTGCCGGCTTTTGCACCGAAGCCCATTGCGAAATGGGAACCGAAAATACGTACGATCGCCAATGATCTCATCGACAAGTTTCAAGACCGGGGATCCTGTGACGCCGCGGTGGAATATGCCAGGCATGTGCCGACGACTGTGATCGCGATCATGCTCGGTGTTCCGCCTGAAGACGGCGATCTTTTCACCGATTGGATCTACAAGACGCTCGAAACTGGGGTGGAAAACCCTGAAGTTGCTGCCGCGACGCGTATTGAAATGGTGACCTACCTCGCGGAGAAGATCCAAGAGCACCGCAAAAAACCACAAAACGACATTATGACTCATCTGATTGAGACAGAAGTCGACGGAAAGCGTCTCAACGATGCCGACATGCTGGGAATCTGCTTCCTTTTGCTGATCGCCGGGATCGACACGACCTGGAGTTCCATCGGGGCAGGCCTATGGTATCTCTCCCAAGAGCTTGAGGACCAGGAACGCTTGCGCAACGAGCCTGATCTTATGATCCCTGCAGTTGAAGAGTTTTTGCGGGTCTACTCGCCGGTCACACTTGGGCGTATCGCCACCCAAGATGCCGAAGTGGCGGGTTGTCCCATCAAGAAGGGCGACCGCGTCCTCATGGCCTTCCCGGCAGGAAACCGTGACCCCGATGCCTTTGAGGATTCTGACAAAATCGATATCGACCGGCAGGTGAACCGGCACTATGCCTTTGGTGTGGGGATCCACCGTTGCCTTGGATCGAACCTGGCACGTCTCGAAATGAAAGTGGCGCTCGAAGAGTTCCTCCGCCGTATCCCGACTTTCCGTCTCACCGACCCTGATGTCGTGCGTTGGTCTGCAGGCGCAGTGCGCGGGCCGCGACGCATTCCCATAGAGTTTGCTGTTCCCTCCTGACACAGAAGAGAATCGCCTTGCGAAGGCGATTCTCTCTCTGGTCTCGTGAGTCTGAACGATTTTTTTCTGGGGAGCTCTTTTGCTCCCCAGAATTTTTTCGCGTCTTTTTGAGTTTTTGCATCTTGTAGGGAGCGGAGAGAACAAGCTGACCATATGAGATCATTTTTTTCTGCTGCAAGAGCAGTGTTTTCGCGGTAGGGAGAAAAACCAACATGTGCAAAAGCCCTTGTATGAAGGTTGTCAGCATGCGCATGATGTCGATAATCTCACATGGGCTCTACCGGACAAACTGGGGAAAAGCCGGAGGGCAAGACAAACGGGAGGTATGCACTGTTGAAGAGGAGCTCAATGTCGGTCAGGGATTGGGCTGAAAGTGACGCTAAATGCTGCCTGGGATGGAATACTGAACCGTTTTCTGCAATATTTCGTAGAAGGCGCTGCGAGATATCATCGAAGGGGAAGATCCAAAGAGAAGAGCGCGTGTTTGCCGACGAGAAAAAGCGAAGGCTCTCTTCTGAAATTTCAGCGCGAACGTGGGGCTTCGCGTTGCAATATTTTGCTTGGAGACGGTATATGACCGGACTCTCCTTGGAGGATAAGCCAGTGCAATGTGAGGAAAGAAGAAGCAAGAAGAGCGTTGTTGCCTGGGAGATGAGATGGTGCCTTCCAATCTTGAAATTTTTCTATCTCAAGGCCCACCCCGTCGTGAAACTCATGAAATTCGTGGGACTTCTGGAATTCATGGAAGGCGGGAGGCCCTTGCTGCCTAGGCGGAATGTGTGAGGTGAGAACATTGGAGATGACATGGGGTGCCTCATTATCCACGAACCGATAGCGCCAGAGAATGTGCCACGCACTAGTTGCTTCGCGGATCTCCGCTCCGAGGGGTTGAAAGTCAACAGGACCACTTGTCGGCTTGTTAACTTTCACGCGGTCTACCTGCAGAAAAACCTGTAAGCAGCCTTGCCGCAAGCGGAGCGAGAAACGTCAGCTTTGACAACACCAGATTGCTTGGCACACAAAACTGCCGGAAGTAATATTTCCTTCGGGAAGAAAGGTCCTCAAATGCATTTTATTGCACTAAAGGAACTCTGCGGAGATTCCATAGCGATGTATCGAGAGACCGGAGCACGTAGAACCTTGCGTCGTCTTCCTCCTTGCAAAAACCAGGGGAGAGGAGGATCACACGGCCCGCATGAACACCCCCTTCCCCCCCTGGCGTCACCTGCTCCCGTGAGATCTACTCCTCCAGACGGATTTTCTGCACCAGCCCTTTTGCCCGACATCCTGCTCCCAAAGCAGGATCCCTCCCACTCCGCGACCCCAGGAACCGCCGTCCCGGACACCCACCTCCCGCTCTAACCCTGGGCAAGCCCTACGGGCAAGTTCAACTTGCCCGTAGGGCTTGCCCCTATGCGAACGCACCACGCGCTCCCCTCCCGCCGTGCTCTTGCCAAAACCCTCTCCTCAGAGAGTGTCAAGACCGGAAGCAAGTGGGCATTGCTCCCAGGTTGTGCACGGCTTCCGACGTGTGCATATGGCCTGCAAGACTGAGAAAAAACTCCCCAGCAACCCCCCCGGCGCCAGGCTTCCCCGTGCCACGCGCAGCGCCAACGCGTGACCCGCTTTTGTTCCTTGTTGTGTAGGCCAACCCGTCTTTTTGCTTTCTGTGTGCAGTATGTGGGGGTGTGCGGTGTGCACCGTGTTACAGGTGCAGCGTGTGTTGCGTGTTGTGTGCGGATGCGGCGTGGGGCGTGTTGTGTGTGCAGCGTGTAGCGGTTTCACTCAAACGCAGGAGTGCCAAGAAGACAGCGGGCAAGAAAATCAAGACTTTCATGCACCGTCTGTTCCGGCACCTCAATATGCCCTCCTGCATGGCGTGCAAGCCGAGTCGTGACCGCAGGCAGGGCAGCGTACAAGTCGAGCGCGTTTTCCAGCGGAATCAGCTCATCATCTTCTTGAACCAGAAAGAGCACAGGGCATCGGATCCGGGCAGCATCCTGTCGCAGACGATCAGCTTCCATCCCGAACAGACCATAAAGGCCAAGTACCGCGCCTTTCATGCGAGGATCAGCAGCAACCAAGGACAGCCCAAAATGGGTCCCCATCGAGACCCCCCAGTACCCCACAGGCCCCCAATGTTTCCCAACCACCCTTTCCGCAACCGCAAGCGCCACTTGCCAGTCATGAATGGTCTCATCAATCGCCTGGGGACGCCGCAGATGACGTGCCAGCAGAGAAAAATCTTCTGACGTTGTCCGCTCTTCTTCTGACACCCTTTCCCCATGCCCAGGCGCGTCAATCGCCAAAACCGGAAGAGAATGCTTTCGTACGAGCCATGAGGCCAGTGCTTCTTGTTCGGGCGTTGCCTTATGCATCCCTCCACCATGCCCCAACAGCACAATCGCCGCCCCTTGCCTTGGCCCAGAGGGTCCAGGTGGCCCAGAGGGACGAGGAGGCGCAGAAAACCCGCCCGGTTTCGGCGGCGTCAATGGCCCCCCCGGACCCGGCAAATCAGCAGGACTGAACCGTAAAAACGACTCAGGAAAATCAAGAAACGCCGGCGGTGTCCACAGCACCGCCGGCACATCCCGCCCCTGCGAGCGAGCAGTAAAACGATGCTCTGCCATACCATTCTCGATCATGAAACTGTTCTTTCAGAAGCGGGCACTCCTTGTCCGCCAAGCGGAAAGAGGGGTGTGTCAAACCTAGACAAAACCCCGACACAAACCCTGATAAACCTCTGTTCTTTTTGTCATCCTCCCCCTTTTTTACAATCCTGGTCCCATTTGCGAAAGCAAATGGGACCAGGATTGGTGGGGTCGGCGGGCGTGCGAGTGGGGTTTAGGCGGGGGGAGTGCTGGGTAATGTGGGGGATGTTGCCTGCGTGTGTGGTGATGTGTGTGAGGCCTGGGAAGTGTTTTGGTTTGTCGATCTCGAAGAGGAGTTCCCGGAATTGGCGGAGGCCGGCACTGTATATGGTTGCGTTGGGAGTGTGGGGGAGGTCGATGGCTGTTGTGATGTTTCCAATGAGCTCGATGTTGGCTTTCATTTGTTCGAGGGCAGCTTGGTTTGGTGTGGGTGTTTCGGGGAGGAGCGTGGTTGTGTCTGTGCTGGTAATGGCAGTAATTCTCAGGGTGTTGGTGAGGAAGTCCAGGTGGGGTGTGGCTTTCTCGAACCATTCTTTTGGTTGATGCAAGGTGAGGTTTGGGAAGGTGTCGGGGTTGCAGGGGTGTTCTTCTCCGGGATGTTTGCACCAGAGAATGAGCTGGTATTTTTTGTTCCAGAATTTTTGAGGGTTCCAGCGGCTTCTTTCTACGGGGTCGAGGGTGAAGAGGCGGGGACGATCCGTGATTTCGGTTGTGAGGTGTCGGAATATGGCGCGTAAATTTGCTGGGTTTTCTGCCTGGAAGCTGGTGAAGTGTGTGTCCATTTTCGTTTCTGGCGGGTGGAGTGTTTCCTGGAAGAGGAGCGGGTTGTTTGTGGTGTCGGGGAGTAATGTGTCGAAGCCGGTGAGGAAATCTGATGATGTCATCTTTGTGCCGGCATTCGTTGCAGCGGATATGGGGGATCCCGTCTTGCTGGTTTTCTTGTAGGCTTGGGTGGTTGTGGTGGGCTCGGGTGCTTCTGTTGTGGCCCTGTTTTTCTGGTGGATTCCGTGTTCGGGTGGGTTGTGTTGTGTTACCCCGGTTGTCTGGAGTGCCTGCCCGGGCCTGCAGGGGGTCCTCTGGGGGGTTTCAGGGGTGCGGCTTATTTGGTGGGGTGGAGTTGGGCGCGCCAGATGGCGAGGTGGTGGGTTTGGGCGAAGGTTTCCATGCCGAGGGCGATGAGGTAGTTGGCGCTTCGGGTGAGAGTGAAGACTTGTTTGAGGCCGCGGCCGGTGAGGGCGGATTGTTTTTTGCGGTGTTGGGTCCAGGTGTTGCCGCTGTCTTTTGAGGCCCAGATGCCGGTGGTTTTCTTGTCATTCCAGGTGTTGCTTTTGGGGAAGATGGTATCGAGTGGGTCGTTTGCGGGGAAGTCGGCGCCTGCAGCGATGAGTTGATTGTCGCCGATTGGGAAAAGGGTGAGTATTCCCTGCCGGCCAGGGGTGGTGAATGCGTTTTCGCTGGTGGGGGGGTGTTGCCAGGTTTTGCCCTTGTTGTGGGAGATCCAGATGGCGGGAGTGGCTTTGTCGCGGTGTTTGGGGTCAGGGTGTTTGGTGCCGGCGGCGATGAGTGTGCCGTTTGCAAGGGTCGTGACTGTATAGGGGATGAGGCCAGGTGTGGCGTCTTCGATGCTTGTGTGGGGAACACCCCGCCAGCTCTTGCCGCTGTTGTCAGAAAGCCAAATTGCGGGGGTTTCTCCCTGGCTGGAGATTTTTTTTCCGACGGCGACAAGTCGATCCCCGACCAGGGTAACCTGGTGTATTTTTTCGCCGGTGGGGGCGTTTTGGCGGTTTTTGCCAGCTTCTTCTCGTGGGATAAGCACTCGTTCCCAGTTTTCGCCGTTGTCGTCAGAAAGCCAGCTTGTGGCTGCAAAACGGTTGATGCCAGTTTGGGACCAGCCGACGGCGACAAGTCGCTCGCCTGTTTGTGTGACCGCGAGCATGCGGTCGCGTTCGGGGGTGCGCAGCTTCTTGTCTGTGACACTGTGCCAGCTCTTGCCGTTGTCGTCGGAAAGCCAGACTGCCGGGTCCGAAGAGTCTTTTTGCAGTTCGATTCCGACTGCCACGAGCCGGTCTTCTCCGGCAAGAGTGATTGCTTCGATTGCCTGTGCGCTGGATTTTTTGATCTGGGTATGGGAGATACCGGCCCAGGTGAGGCCCTGGTCGTCCGAGACCCACACGATGCCATCCCAGGCCTCATTTTTTTTGCCCCAGCCGACAGCCACAATACGGCCGTTTTTTAAGGTTATTGCGCTGCGGGCACGTGAGACAGGAGCAGTCTTTTCGAGTGCTTGTGCTCCCAGGGGGACGCGTTCCCATTCCAGGTTTTCGAGGTTTTCAATGGGCAGGGAAGGCGACGATGTGTCGGTAGATGGGGGGTTGTCGGGGGTGTCTGTGTCGTCGTCTGAAGAGCAGCTGCTCAAAGCAGTGAGGATGCACAAAAGAAGACAGATCCACATGTTGCGGCGTGCTGGGTATTTTGAGTGGTTTTTTTGCTGAAAGAAAGGAAGAGATGTGCTGCAGGGCGCGACGGAGGATGCAAAGGAAAACATGAAGTTCGTTTTCATTCTGGTCCTGCTGATTCCGGTAAATCCGATTCCGCAGGGAAAGTGTATTGCAGAATCTTTTTTCGTCATAGGTAAAAAGAGACAGTTCGAAGGAAAGTTGGTCACGTGATTTTCTCTTCTGTGGCGATCTGAAGAAAACCCTGTGACACGCTGGTGTGGTGCCGGGCAAACCCAGTGTGAGTATGGTGCATCCTGTCGCTGAGCCGCAGGATTCGCAGGGAAAATTTGCAGGTGAAACGAACAGAACGGGTGTGCGCCTCCTGTATCTGTGGCTGTTCGTGGTTTGGGAGCAACAGGGGCAGGCTTGAAGCCGCCCCCTGACCGAGTCGCGCTTGCATGGGTTTGCTGTTTTTGTTGAGGGAGTCGGTGCAGGCCGCTGCAACAAGCGGGTGTTGCACTGATCTCATCTAGCTGTACAAGAGCGTCGGTACTTTGGGGGCGGCGAAAAGGGAGAACGAGTGGAAAACGGCTGCGATGCAAGGGGGGCCCGCGATGAAAAGCCGGTTTTGCCACACGCGCGCACTTTTAATCCCTAAAAGATAAGGATTAGTGGGGTTATGGGTGATTTTCCAGGGTCTGGAAGCTCAGGTGACAGGCGCTCTACTGCTTCCCAGGCCCTTCACAATCGTGAGTGCCCCGACTGTTAGTGTCAAAAGAGTAAGCATCTTGCTCTTCCTTTTTCTCAGTCCCTTTTTCGGGAACCGTATGATTTGCACGTCAGGAAGAGATACGTCTTTTCTGCGTGAATTCCTTGGGGTCATGGGAAAAAATCTCTGTTTTTACTGCCTGGGGGAACAGGAGAAGGGCGCGACTGCCAAGATGGAAAGCGATTTTCCCGGCATGGAAGCGTGCGGGACATTTCGTGCGGGACACCTGAGGATAAGAGAGAAGCGAGAAAAAAATATCAGGGATTATGGGAGCTTTCTGGTTTGTGATGTGAACTGAAAGTTCAGTTATCTGTGTGTTTTGTGGGAAATGCCAGAAGTGTATGTCCTGTTGATTGTCAGATTATTGAGAGACAGAAAACCCTGAGAAGCGAAGTAAATGCTCCTCTGATTGTGATCATTCTGTGATTTTTGTGAGGAGAAAGCGCTTGCTCAGAATAGTGTTTTTATCTGGTTCTGTCATGAAAATGAGACCTGCTGTGCTTTTGGGAGTGAAAGAGAATCTTGAGAGTGATCTCGGGAAAATGTGAGAATGCTCTGGAAGAAATCTGCGGAAAGTCTTAGGCTGGCATACCTGGTGGGTAACGGCATGCAAAGAAGAACGGAATCTCTTTCCATTTTTGAGTGTTTTTTCTCTTGGGGAGACCCATCGGAGAAGTCAAAGGTCCCCTTTTCCGTCCTCCTGTGACAAGAGTTTTGTGTGATAAGTGAAGAATTGGGCGTATTTGTTGTGAGAATCGACTGATTGCCTGCAACAGTATCAAGGACGACGAAGTATGTAATTTTGTTCCCAGTTTTCTCGTTGAGCAGAAAAAACTCGAAAGAAATAGTAAAAAGAAAACTGGGGCCAGAAATATGAACCGGGGGCCGTGCAGACCGGCAGGAACCGGGGGCTGTAAAGGACCGACTGGAAACCGGGACTATAGCCGCAAAGACTGGGAAGAAGCGTCGAGAAATGAGGAGTAAGGAGCAATAATGGCCCGAGCTGTGTGGAGAGGGAAAATATTGGCTGAAAGCGAGAAGACCCATGTTGTAGAGGGAAACGTTTATTTTCCTTTCGATTCTCTTGATTTTCAGTATTTCGAGGAGAGTCCTGCGCATACGCGTTGTATTTGGAAAGGCAAAGCCAGCTATTACGACATTCTTGTGGACGGTCAACGCAACACTGCTGCTGCCTGGTACTACCCTGCCCCCTGGCCGCTGGCGCGTAAACTAAAAGACCATGTTGCCTTTTGGAAAGAAGTTGAGGTCGAGGCTTGACGAGTTCTTCACCCCGTGTGACAGGCTGCGCGATAAGTTGAAAACACGTTTTTTGGTCTGAGGGATGCGTGTTTTTTCGGGTTGTTTCCCGTGCGATTTTTTTGTGGGTCTTTTGTTGTTTTTGCGGGAACAGCATCGGAGTAGGCTTGCGATATGGCGACGATACCTGAATTCCATCGGTGTGCAGCAGAGGCGTTTTCCGTTGTTGTGGAGGACCTCCCGGATGATTCCTGGGATGCGCCCACTCCCTGTGCAAAATGGGATATGCGCACCTTACTTCACCATAATGTGTCAGAAAATCTTTGGGTCCCTCCCCTCATGGCAGGAGAGACTATTGCATCTGTGGGGGACCGTTTCGAGGGTGATATCCTTGGCGATGACCCGAAAGCCGCGTGGCGTGCGTCTGTTGGACCGGCATGCGATGCGCTCGATGCGCCTCACGCGATGACACGTACGGTCCATTTATCGTTCGGTGATGTCCCAGGAGAAGAATACG
>Ga0209344_10000136_pt1 | contig 148746 bp, 125 predicted proteins | sample Cruoilmetagenom6_FD_187293 | JGI IMG/M metagenome (GOLD analysis project Ga0209344, IMG submission 187293) | Oil polluted marine microbial communities from Coal Oil Point, Santa Barbara, California, USA - Santa Barbara Oil Seep Sample 6 (SPAdes)... | ecosystem: Environmental > Aquatic >... | reverse complement strand
TTTTCTAGCGTCCATCCTGGGCAATCGCATTTTTTCTTGGATTTGTTTTTCATGCGTTTGTGTAATCCATTGGTGCTTTTACAACCGCTTAAGCCCAAACTGGCAATTATAATGAGTCCGAAAGAGAATTTTAAAAATCGCATACCACAAAGATGATTAAACTTTTTGGGAAAACGGAATTGGAAGAGAATTAGTCTGTGGAAATAGAAAATTGTAGGGTCTTTTCATGCAACGACCCTACAATTTTAAAATTCAGATTTTAATACCCCAAAAAAAAGCCTCCCCGAGTAGTCGATCGGGAAGGCTTCTTAAAAAGTAGTAATAGAAAAAAATTATCCGCATTTACTGTATCCACAGCTTTCACAAGTAATACAGCCTTCTTTAAAAACAAGACCTTCTTCCTCGTTACAGCCAGGACAAGTCTGACCAGATACCTTTGTGCCATCGGCAACATATTTTTTAAGTGCTCTTACCACACCATTTTTCCATGTATTTAAACTTTCTTCGCTTAAGTGTAAATTAGAAACCATGTCTACTACAAATGCGATTGGCATCCCGTGACGCAATACACCTGAAATTAATTTCGCATAGTTCCAGTATTCTTGATTAAACGTTCTTGATAAACCTTCGATAGTCGTTTTGTAGCCATCTTTGTCTTCGTATTGGAAGTCATATCTGGCTCTACCGTCATCTGTTCTGTTTCTGATTACCCATCCTTTTTCTACGTGAGACAGAATAGAGAAGGAGTCTTCTGCACGTCCAGTAAAAATTTCATAAGGACGACCTTCGTATAATCCAACAATGGCAATCCACTTTTCAGCGTTGTTGTTAAACTTAACGATTTCAGCATCCAATGATTTTGGACGTTTTGGAGCTTGAGTTTCCGTAAAAGAAATCGATTCCTCTTCTTTTTTCTTTTCATCGTTAGAAACTAGTACTCCACTTCTTGATCCATCTCTGTATACAGTAATTCCTTTGCAGCCACTTTCCCATCCAGTTAAGTATATTTTACTAACCATTTCTTCTGTACAGTCATTAGGAACATTTACTGTTACACTAATCGAGTGATCTACCCATTTTTGGATAGCACCTTGCATTTTTACCTTATTCACCCAGTCTACATCGTTTGCAGTAGCTTTGTAGTATGGGCTTTTTTCAATAATTGGATTCAATTCCTCTTGAGACATTGCTGCTACTTCTGCTAAATCGTAACCATTAATCTCTAACCAAGTCTTAAAGTTGTGGTGGAATACATTGTATTCTTCCCATGCATCGCCTACTTCGTCAACAAAGTCTACTCTGCTGTTTTTATCGTTTGGATTGACTTTCTTTCTTCTTTTATATGATACCATAAATACTGGCTCAATACCCGAAGTTGTTTGTGTCATGATTGAAGTGGTTCCCGTAGGCGCAATTGTCAATAAAGCAATATTTCTACGGCCATATTTTACCATGTCTGCATATAAGGCAGGGTCAGCATCTTTCAATCGGTTAATCATAGGGTTCTTCTCTTCACGAATAGAATCGTATATAGGGAATGCACCTCTATCTTTAGCCATTTCTACAGATGAGCGGTAAGCAGAAAGTGCTAAGTTTTTATGAACTTTAGCAGAGAAGTTTAATGCTTCATCAGTACCATATCTCAAGTTTAAGGCAGCAAGCATGTCGCCTTCAGCTGTAATACCAACACCAGTTCTTCTACCTTCAATACATTTTTGTTTAATTTTTTTCCAAAGATTTAGCTCTGTACTTTTTACTTCAAGCACCTCAGGATCGTCTGTGATTTTCTTGATAATTGCATCAATTTTCTCAATTTCTAAATCTACAATGTCGTCCATGATTCGCTGAGCCATTTCTGTATGTCTTTTAAATAAAGGCATGTCAAATTTCGCTTCAGGAGTAAATGGGTTTTGAACGTAGCTAAATAAATTAATTGCTAATAATCGACAGCTGTCATATGGACATAATGGAATTTCACCACATGGGTTAGTAGAAACGGTTTTGAAACCAAGGTCTGCATAACAATCAGGAATAGATTCGTTAATCACCGTGTCCCAGAATAAAATTCCTGGCTCAGCAGATTTCCATGCGTTGTGGATGATCTTATCCCATAATTTCTTAGCGTCAGTATCTTTTTTAAATACTGGGTCTTTTGAGTCTATCGGATATTGTTGCTCATATGGAGTGTTGTTCTTTACAGCTTTCATGAAGTCATCGTCTATTTTTACAGAAACGTTGGCTCCAGTAACTTTAGTCCCATCCATTTTTGCATCAATGAAACCTTCTGCATCTGGATGCTTAATAGAAACAGATAGCATTAATGCTCCTCTTCTTCCATCTTGGGCAACTTCTCTGGTAGAGTTAGAGTATCTTTCCATAAATGGAACGATACCTGTAGAAGTAAGTGCACTGTTCATTACAGGGCTACCTTTAGGACGAATGTGAGAAAGATCGTGACCCACTCCTCCACGACGTTTCATTAGTTGTACTTGCTCCTCATCAATTTTCATTACTCCACCATAAGAATCAGCTACTCCTTTGTTGCCAATAACAAAGCAGTTTGATAATGATGCGATTTGGTAGTTGTTTCCAATTCCAGTCATTGGACCACCTTGAGGTACGATGTATTTGAAATCTTTTAATACCTCATAAATGTCATCAAAAGAATATGAATTGCTGTATTTAGACTCTACTCTAGCAATCTCACTTGCCAGTCTTCTGTGCATTTGATCAGGAGAAGATTCATAGATATTTCCAGCTGAATCTTTCAATGCATACTTATTCACCCAAACGTTGGCAGCAAGTTCATCATTCTTAAAATAAGCGGTTGCTCCTGCTACAGCTTCTTCATAGGAATAGGTCTGCGTTTTGATGTTGTTTTCCGGGTTGTTCATGGCTGATGTAGTCTCGAAGCCTACTGCTTCTTTTTTGGCAATTTCTTTCATTTTGAATGAGTTGTTAAAGTGAGTGCAACTTCTGGATAGTTGCAAAAATTTCTATTGCAATTTAGTAAGTCATATCGCTCAAATGTTGCAAATGAGGTTTCTTTTATCAACATTCGACTTTTTATATTGGGCTCTTGCTGTTCTAAATGTTCAGCAATTTGACTGCTTTTTTTATCAACAATTGATAAAAAATCCATTGCTTTTGATATTGGAAATTTAAACCTAAAACAAGGATAAATGTTTCCAAAATTTATAATCATTCTATTTTAACTATTCCTTTTTATATCTGTTAACTTATGGCTAAATTTGCGCCCACTATTTTAGAGGTTAATTGCAGATGGATAAAATTGTCGGAGTAGAGTTAAGTCACCGATTTGCACCTATAGAAGTTAGGGAGCAGATGGCATTGAATGATGAACAAATCATGCAAGTGTTAGAAGACTTACGTAAAATCTATTCTGAAGTATTTATAATTGCCACTTGTAATCGACTTTCGCTCTACGCTTTCGGTGATAATTATTATGGCTTAGAAAACTATCTAAAGCGATTTGGAAATTTTTCTCAGTATTTGTCAGTACTTCCAGATACCGAAATTGCAATTAAAAATCTGTTTTCTACTGCAGCAGGATTGGAGTCTCAGGCAATTGGAGAGCACCAAATTGTAGGTCAAATTAGGTCTGCATTAGCGTTAGCGCGTAAAATGAAAACCATTGGGCCAATGCTTGACGAGATGATTCGTCATGCAGTGCATACAGGTAAAAGAACTCGATTAGAAACCAATATTGGTCGTCATTCAGCTTCACTAGCAACTGTTGGTTTTGAACTGATTGAACATCACGGCTATCAATTAGAAGATAGCACGTTGTTAGTAGTTGGTACCGGGAATATGGCCAATTTGGTGGCAACAATTCTCGATCGAACGAAAGTAAAGAAGCTTTACATCGCCAGCCATAACCTAGAGCGAGCCAGTGAAATGGCGAAGGAATGGAATGGGGAAGCCATTGATATAAAGTATTTGCATCGATATGTGGGGCAAGTAGATATAATTATTGGAGGAACCCAAGGAGAGGTGAACCTGTTGAGTGAAGCGGCATTAACCGATAGTAAGTGTACACGTGCACAATTTGCGTTTAAAGCCAGCGAGCCCAAGTTGTTGATTGATTTTGGGTTGCCACGTAATTTTAACTCAGGGCTTAAAGCACTTGAAGGAGTTTCTTTGTACGACCTTGATGATATCAAAAAAATGACTTTCGAAAGTTTGTTGAAACGTCATGACGAGATTCCTAAAGCAACTGAAATAGTAGAAGAGGAAGTTCAAAAGTTTACAAGTTGGTACTACAATAGAAAGGCCTCTCCTGTTTTAGAGGCGTATTGGCATCAATTACAAGAGGTAAAAGAGTCAGAGCTCAGTTGGTTACTCCCGAAGATGGGTGATTTGACTCCTTCACAGATAGAGTTGTTGGAGAAGTTTTCACATCGAATGGTGCGAAAAATATCCAAAAAGCCGATGGAGGTGATTCATGAATTGTCTCACAATATGCACGAGTTAGATAATCCAATTCATACCGTTAAGCGAGTTTTTGGATTAGAAGATGTTGAAATTACAGTTCCAAAAAGGAGAGTCATTGTAGGTACCAGAGGAAGTAAGTTAGCTTTGACGCAAACACACCAAGTAATCGAACAACTGAAGAGATTTCAGCCAGACTATGAGTTTGTTACTAAGGTGATTCGAACGAATGGGGATGATGGGAATATTGAAGTGATGGGAGCTTTTACTACTGCTATTCAGCGAGCTTTAGTAGCCGGAACAGTGGATGTAGCAGTACATAGTTTTAAAGACTTACCAATTGAAAATATAAGTGGCCTTAAATTGGCAGCTATTTCAGATCGTGCTGATGTCCGAGACATCCTTATTTCAAAGAAGGGTGAAAAGTTTGAAGACCTGCGTCAAGGAGCAATCATTGGAACAGGAAGCTTAAGAAGACAAATTCAATTGAAGAAATTGCGTCCAGATATTGAGACTAAATTTATTCAAGGAAATTTAGATACGCGAATTAAGAAAATGATGGAGGGTGATTATGATGCCATTATTTTAGCTTATGCTGGAATCAATCGATTAGGAATGATTGACAAAGCAAATGATATTTTCAGCGCGAAGGATATATTGCCTGCAGTAGCTCAGGGTGCATTAGCGATAGAAGTGCGTGATGAAAGTGGTTTTGTGATGGACTTGATAAAGAAGTTTAATCATGGACCTACTCAAATAGCTACATTTGCTGAGCGAGAATTCTTGATTGCTTTAGGCGGTGGATGTAATTATCCAATAGCTGCTTATGCACAAGTAAATGAGGAGCAAATTACCATTGAAGGTATGTTTGCAACTGAAGACGGCAGTGTCCTTGTTTCGGGAGAAGAAAAAGGGCCAGCTGTAAATTACATTCAAATTGCTCGTGATTTAGCAGTTCGATTGAAAGCTGAGTTAGAAGAGAAAACTAAAGTGGCAATCGGTGAGTCATCTTCAAAATAAAAAAATACTCATAACCAGAGCAAGCCACCAGACCAAATCGTTTAGTAAACAAATGGAATCGTTAGGGGCTAAATGTGTCTCCCTACCGATGATTGCAATTAGGCCAATTGAAGATCAGTCTCATGTTCAAAAGCAACTTCAAGATTTAGAAAATATCAATTGGATCGTTTTCACAAGTGTGAATACTGTCAATTATTTCTTTGAAGCCATTGAAAAATTTAACATCAAAGTCCACTTTCTAACTGATTTAAGAATTGCAACGGTGGGAGAAACCACCAAAGCAGCTCTAGAAAAAATCGGATACAGAAGTAATTTTGTTCCAATAGAATACACCGCAAAGATGCTAGCCAAGCAATTGCCTATTTTTGGTGACGAACGGATCTTAATCCCTCAGTCTTCCAAAGCGAACAATGAATATGTGGAATTGTTGAAAGATCAATGTCAAGAAGTGATTACTTTGCCGATTTACGAGAATTATTCTCCAATTTATTCAAAAGGAGAAATAGAGACAGTGTTGAAAGAGCGATTGGATTGGATTACATTCTTTAGCGGATCTGCTGTGACTAATTTCTATGAACACTTAGAGCGATATGAGCTTGAATTAGGTGATGAAAAGTTGGCAGTCATTGGGCCATCGACCAACGAAGTTTTAGAGAAATATGGATCTGTTGCAACTATTATGGCAAATCCTTATACAGAGGAGGGGCTAATAGCGGCAATAAAAAAGATATAAATATGTTTAGAACAAGAAGATTACGTAATAATCCTGCGATTAGAAATCTAGTCAGAGAAACGACCCTTTCGGTAAACGATTTTATCTATCCGTTATTTATTGAGGAAAAGCCAGGACTAAAGAATGAAATAAAGTCGATGCCCGGAATTTATAGGTATTCTTTAGATAGAATCTCAGAAGAATTAGATGAGGTGGTAGAATTAGGTATTCAATCGGTAATTCTATTTGCTATTCCATTGGAAAAAGATGAGATTGGATCTGAGGCAATGAATGAAAATGGGATAATTCCTCAAGCTATTCGGTTCATTAAGAAGAACTATCCACAGCTTTACTTGATTTCGGATATCTGTTTTTGTGAATATACTGATCACGGACATTGTGGTATTATTCACAATAATGATGTTGACAACGATCCAACATTATTGAATTTAAACAAACAAGTAATCGCTCATGCAAAAGCAGGAGTAGATATGGTGGCGCCATCTGGAATGATGGATGGTACTGTAGCTTCTTTGCGCAATGAGTTGGATGAAAATGGCTACACACAAATCCCTATCATGGGATATTCCGTAAAGTATGCATCTGCTTTTTATGGCCCATTTAGAGATGCTGCTGATTCTGCTCCCTCTTTTGGTGATAGAAGAACCTATCAAATGGACCCGGCAAATAGAAGTGAAGCAATTCGAGAAGCTACGATAGACATTGAAGAAGGAGCAGACATTATAATGGTAAAACCAGCTTTGTCTTATTTGGATATCATCAGGGATTTGAAAAATAATTTCGATGTACCTATTGCTGCTTATAACGTAAGTGGAGAGTATGCCATGCTGAAAGCTGCTGGTAAAAATGGGTGGATAGACGAAGAAAGAGTCATGATGGAAAAGCTAATGTCGATAAAACGAGCAGGAGCAGACATCATTATTACTTATCATGCTAAAGAAGCAGCAAGAGTTTTAAATAGAGGTTAATTCGTGGTGAATTGAATAAATTTGCCACCTTTAAAGAAATAGAAATATGCAAATAGATAAATCCAAACAACTTTTCGAAAGAGGACAAAAGCACTTAGTAGGAGCTGTAAATAGCCCGGTAAGAGCATTTAACTCAGTTGGAGGAAATCCATTATTTATAAAAAATGCTGAAGGAACTAAAATTTACGACGTTGACGGAAACGAATACATTGATTTAGTTGGTTCTTATGGGCCAATGATTTTAGGTCATGGGAATCCTGCAGTTAAAAATGCGGTGAAAGCTGCAGTTGATAGAGGGTTTACTTTTGGAGCATCTACCGAAGATGAAATTGTATTGTCTGAAATGGTAGCTGAAACATTTCCATCGATAGATAAAGTGCGTTTTGTGAATTCTGGAACGGAAGCCGTTTTAAGCGCTATCCGATTGGCAAGAGCCTTTACAGGAAGAAATAAGATTGTAAAATTTGCTGGATGCTATCACGGTCATTCTGACTCATTGTTAGTTGCAGCAGGGTCGGGATTAGTAACATTAGGTTTGCCTGGAAGTCAGGGTGTTCCTGAAGCAGCTGTGAAAGATACACTGGTTGCTTTGTACAACGATATCGAAAGTGTAAAGCAATTGATAAACCAGTTTCCTGATGAAATCGCAGCGATATTTATCGAGCCTGTAGCAGGAAATATGGGTGTGATCGTACCAGAGCAAAAGTTTATGACTGAATTGCGTGAGTTGACCAAAGCTCATGGAATATTGTTGGTTGTGGATGAGGTAATGACTGGCTTTAGAAAGAAGTTTGGAGGAGCCCAAGATCATTTTAATATCGTTGCAGATATAACATGTCTTGGAAAAGTAATTGGTGGTGGAATGCCAGTAGGTGCCTACGGAGCTAGAAACGAAATTATGAATATGGTGGCTCCTTTGGGGCCAGTTTATCAAGCGGGAACATTGTCCGGTAATCCAATTGCAATGGCCTGTGGAATAGCAACTCTAAAAGAATTGAAAAAGTTGAATCCTTATGAGAAGTTCGAGAAGGAAGCTGCAGAAATTGAAGCATGTATTATAGATGCAGGTAAGGAGTTTGGAGTAGACGTTAAAGTGAATCGCTTTGGTGCAATGATCAATCCTTTCTTCACCAAAGAAGAGGTTGTAGATTTTAAATCTGCTCAAACATCAGACACTAAAAAATTCGCTAAGTTCTTTTGGGCTATGGCAGAAAATGGAATGTATATTCCTCCATCACAATTTGAATCTTGGTTTTTACCAGCCACTTTAAGTGATACAGATCTAATAAAAATTAAAGAAGCAATACGAGCTTCTATTCAATCTATAAAGTAGAACAATGACAACATTTAACGATACATTTTTAAGAGCGTGTAGAAAGGAAGACGTAAGTCATACTCCTGTTTGGTTTATGCGTCAAGCTGGAAGATATCAAGCAGATTACCGAGAGCTAAAAAAGAAATACAGCATCATAGATATTTGTAAGATTCCTGAGGTTTGTGCTGAGGTGACATTTTCTCCTGTGAACCAATTCGCATTGGATGCAGCGATTGTTTTTTCAGACATTATGATTCCATTGGAGCCAATGGGAATTAGTTTTGAATATAAGCCCGGTGTAGGCCCAGTTATTCACAATCCCATTGCGTCTAAAGCAGATGTCGATCGATTAAAAACGATTGATCCGGATTCTGATTTGAAGTATACTGGTGATGCGTTAGGAATTTTGAAAAAGGGATTAAATATACCATGTCTGGGGTTTGTTGGAGCTCCTTTTACTTTAGCGAGTTATATGATTGAAGGCGGCCCTTCTAAGAGCTATGCGAAGTTGAAAGCATTCATGTATAATCAAACAGCCAATTGGCATTTGTTGATGGATAAATTAACTGTTGCGATGACAGACTATTTATTGTATCAACAAGAAAGTGGAGCTTCGGCTTTGCAAATTTTTGATAGTTGGGTAGGAATTCTTTCGGTACAGGACTATAGAGAATATGTTTATCCACACATGGAAAAAATGATGCAGACGTTAAAGTCTAAAACGGATGTGCCTATTATTTTGTTTGGAACAAATACTTCTCATTTACTACAAGATTTTAGAAAAACTGGACCAGATGTAATCGGAATTGATTGGAAAACTGACATCAATGCAGCTTGGGCTGATTTAGACCACAGTGTTGCGGTACAGGGTAACTTAGATCCTACATTGTTGTTTGGTGAATGGTCATTAATAGAGCAAAGAACAAAGGCTATATTAGATAGTGTAGGCGGAAGAAACGGTCATATCTTCAACTTGGGTCACGGTATCTTGCCAGGAACTCCTGAAGAAAATGTGCGTCGATTAGCAGATTACGTAAGAGCTTATTCAGCTAGAACGTAAAACGAGATTTAAAGTCGATCAATTCCTCTTTAAAAGATTTATTAAGGGTAATCAACTGATTGAATTTTTCATCAGGGGTTACCCTTATTTCTTTTAGTTTCAGATGTTGGTTCACAAAAACCATTTCCAATTCTGGATAAATCTCTTTCAAAGGATCCACAATTTCGACCACACTTAAGTTGTGTTCGGTTAGGTTTTTTACACCCAGATTACTTGAATCTTGTATTAAGTTAGATAACACTTCCGTTACCTTATCAATGTGGATAAACGATCGGTATTGCTTGCCATCGCCATGAATAGAGATTTTTGAACTGAAGTTGGAATCAAACATAAATTTATTAATGACTGCATCAAAACGCATACTTTTGCTGTAGCCATACACGTTCCCACATCTCACTATTGAAGTTTCTATTTTATTTGATATTCGATTGACGTGTGCTTCTCCTCTTAGTTTAGTGATGCCATAAAACGTTTGTGGATTCGGAATGGTGTCCTTGGTTACCATTTCTTCAGATGCCCCATAAACGGAAACACTACTCAAGTAAAACAGTTTCTTAACCGAGCTTTCTTCAATGGCATAAACCAATTCTGCCGTTCCCCAATTGTTTACTTGTTCGAACTCATGCGAACGTTGGTCAGAAAAGGGAGTGCTTACTTTTGCCGCTAAATGGTAAACTACATCAATGTCGATCAAGGCTTTTTTAAGTTTCCTTGAGTCCAATAAATCTCCATGTATAAACTTTACTTTTTCAGAAAGAGGTTGAAGTCCAATAAATAAATTTCGATTGGGGCGTGAAAGGTTGTCATATATTACAATCTCCGAAATTAATGGATTTTGGTTTAGAGTATAAGTCAACTCTGTTCCAATATATCCTGCTCCTCCGGTTATTAGTACTCTCATTTTGTTGCTAGGTCAGTGTGTAATCCGCATTCAGTTTTATTCAGTCCGTACCAACGACCATTTCTTTCGTCGGCTGTATCGATGTATTTTCTGGTGCAAGGAGCACATCCAATACTTAAGTAGCCATCCTTCTCTAAGGGATGGGCAGGAAGGTTATACTCCTTACGGTAGGCATGTATCATTTTAGCATCCCAATTCAATATGGGATGATATCGTGTGCAGCCAAATTTGGAAGGCTGTTCCTCTTTCATGTTTTTTCGAACGGCACTTTGATCAGCTCGAATACCATTGATCCAAATGTCATGGCTTGCCAAAATAGGCTCCATGGGTTGAGTCTTGTTTAGAAAACAACAATAATCAGGATCAGAAGAATACAATAGCTTTCCTTCGGAATCCATTTGATTGATTTTAGTCACTCCCGATGTGAGGCCAATCATTGGCATGTTTAATAATTCTTGCAATTCATCTTTGAATGAAATGGTTTCAGGAAATAAAAAACCTGTATTTAAATAATAAATAGGGATGCTATTATCAATCTGGCTAATGATATGCAATAAAGGAATGCTGTGTGTTTGAAAAGATGATGTCAAAAACATCCTTTTGCCTGCTTCCTGATAAAATGTAATCTTGTTTTTAATTGCAGTTATGTCTAACTTCATAGTGTTACGAAATTAGACATAACGACTCCTTTTGAACATGACAATTATTAGGTTTTCATTGGTATTTATGATTTTTTTTGTTTTTAGAACGGCATCTGCTCAGGTATCTATAGATGCGTGTTCAATGAAAGGAAAGGCTTCGTTTTATGCCAAAAGTTTTGAAGGGAAGAAAACTGCTAATGGGGAAGTATTTAGTAATGAGTTGCTAACTGCAGCTCACCGGTCATTACCTTTTGGAACATTGGTAAAAGTGACCAATCTGTCCAATTACAAATCGGTCATTGTAAGAATTAATGATCGTGGTCCATACTCAAAACACAGAATGATAGACTTGTCTAAAGCTGCCGCGAAAGAGATTGATCTGGTTCATCAAGGTGTGGGAAGTGTTTTGATTGAGTGTATTTTTTCTCCACCAAATGAGGCTGAAATAGAAATCGTACGGGATTCGATTGCAGAATAGTTGATAGATATTCTATTCAGTTCCTTATTTTTGAAGTATGAATGAGATAAGATGGAACTTACTTAAAGCAGTTGATAAAGAGCAAGTAAATGTGCTCAGTCAGCAACTCAATAATTTAGACAAAACGCTGACTGAGGTTTTAATTCAAAGGGGTGTAGATTCATTTGATGCCGCCAAACATTTTTTTCGACCATCTTTGGAAGATATCCATGATCCTTTTTTAATGAAAGACATGGAAAAGGCAGTAGAGCGAATAGAAGAAGCCATATCAAATCAAGAGAACATATTGGTTTATGGCGATTACGATGTAGACGGAACAACGGCCGTTTCCTTGGTTTATTCATTCTTGTCAAAATATTATACAAACATATCTTATTACATACCTGATCGATATAAAGAAGGTTATGGAGTATCTTTTCTAGGAATAGACTATGCTGCAGATAACGAGTTTTCGCTAATCATTGCATTGGATTGCGGGATTAAAGCAATTGAAAAAGTAGATTATGCTACAAAGAAAGGGGTAGATTTTATTATCTGCGATCATCACCGACCGGGAGAGAGCATTCCAAAAGCTGTAGCAGTTTTAGATCCGAAAAGAGTTGATTGTGAATATCCATATAAGGAGCTTAGTGGTTGTGGCGTAGGGTTTAAGTTGATGCAGGCTTTTGCCATCAATAGAGGAATCGATTTTAAAGAATTACATCCTTTATTTGATTTATTGGCAGTGAGTATTGCTGCTGATATTGTTCACATGACTGGAGAAAATCGAATTTTAGCCCATTATGGATTGAAGTGGATCAACTCAAATCCTCGTCCGGGAATAGCAGCCATGATTAAGTCTGCTCAATTGCGTAAGAATGCTCTAACCATTACTGATGTTGTTTTTACGTTGGCGCCCAGAATTAATGCGGCTGGTAGGATAGAGTCTGGTCTAAGAGCCGTAGAACTATTAATCACGACTTCTTTAGAAGAAGCAGAAAAGTGCTGTGCTGGTGTCAACGATAACAACACTGAACGAAAAGAATTAGATAAAGGAATTACAGAAGAAGCATTAGAATCTATTAGTTCTGATCCTGTAATGTTAAAAAGGCGAAGTACTGTTTTATTTAATCCGAATTGGCACAAAGGAGTTATTGGTATTGTTGCTTCAAGGGTAATCGAATCATATTATAAACCAACGATCGTTTTGACTGAGTCAAATGGCAAGGCTACTGGCTCTGCAAGATCTGTAGTGGGTTTTGATGTATATAATGCTATTGATGCCTGTAGCGAACATCTAGAGCAGTTTGGTGGGCATATGTATGCCGCAGGGTTAACTATGAAATTGGAAAAGTTGGATGACTTTATTGAGGCCTTTGAAAAGTATGTCAGTTCTACAATAACAGAAGACCAGTTAACTCCGGTGATTGATATTGATGCAGTATTAGATTTAGAACAAATCACGGATAAATTCTACACTGTATTAAAACAGTTTGCACCATTTGGTCCGATGAACATGAGGCCAGTTTTTCAGTCTGATAATGTTGTTTTGGCTGCACCGACTAGAATTGTTGGTGAGAATCATTTAAAGGTGGTTCTTAAGTCAAAAGATGGGAATTCCAAAATAGATGCGATTGGATTTAAAATGGCTCATTTCGCCGATAAGATATTAGATCGACCGTTTAGTATAGCCTATGTAATTGATGAAAATGAATGGAGAGGAAAGAAGAATATTCAATTACTATTAAAGGATATTAAAACGTAAGGTTTATTCTTAAACAAAAAAGGCTCAATTCGAATTCGAATTGAGCCTTTTTTGTTTATATGTGTTATTTCCTACTGAAGAACTACTTTCTTCACAATGCTTCCTTTATCTGAAATCACTTTCATGTAATAAATTCCTTTTGAGTAACTACTTAGATCAAAAGTCTTAGTATAACCTAAAGTATTGAATGAAGGCTCTTCAAAGATAATCTCACCTCGCATTGAAATAATTTGCAAACTTGCTTGATTAGCTTGATCTGTTTCAATTTGGAGAGTGACGTTACCATTAGTAGGATTCGGGAATACTGATAAATTACCAATTGTACTATTCTCTTTCAAGCCAACTTTACATGAGTCCGTAATTGTAATCCATGCCGTATCGCCAACAGTTTTACAGTTTGCATTCGAATTTAATTCTACTGTATAGAAATATCTAGTATTAAGACTTAACCTTTTTGGATCAACTCCAACAGTTTGAATAGTCTTACCGTCTGCTGTAGGATCATTACTTGACCACTTATAGGTAGCATTCAAGCCAATGTTTGCTCCACCATTTATATAGAATGTAGTGTCATTACATATTACAGTATCCATTGCTGAGTATCCTGTTTCTGGAAATGATGCAATTACTCCAATAACTGGTATTCTCGGTGCGGAGAAACAACTGTCTTTTTGGGAAGCAATATAAAATGTGTCAGTTTCATTTAAAGATCGGTTGTAGTTATTTCCAAAAGTCAATACACCTGATGTAGTTGGGTCATTATACCAAAATACTCTGGTAATCCCTGCAGGGGCATTTGCGCTCAGTTGCACAGTACCTGGACCACACAAGGTGTCGTTAATAGGAGTAGGTGAAGGTACTTGGGTAACATTAACAGTTAAAACATTTGAGTAAACTGAATCACAAATTTTTGCTCGATATTGGTTGACAGGAAGTGTTGGAATAACTAAATGTACCGCAGAATCTCTAGTTAGACCAAAGTCATCCGACCAGTTTGTTCCATTTAATCTTTGCCATCTAATTGCCCCAATAAAGTTAGTGTTTGTTAAGACAACACCTGTTCCTTGACAAACAGTTAGTGAACTAGCTGAAGCTACACCGGGATTTCTTCTTGTTACAATATTGGCTGGTCTTAGCGTGTCTGTGCCGGGTACAGTATCTCTATTGGATAGCATGTTCGTTACAACAAGAAACCCGTAGTCTGCACCAATTTCAGACATATCAAAACCTGTAAAAGATACTTCGGTGCTTCGGTCTGTTAAAAGCGGGGTTCCTCCAGGGTTAGATGAATTTGTTTTTACAACATACCTAGCGGTGTCCCATGGTGTGCCATTTTTAGTGACAAATACTTTAATCAATACGGAGTCTATGGAGAAGTCTATTGGTTGAGCGCCATAGTTTTGTAAAGTTACTTTTACAGGTTGATCATTGTTGTAACAAGTGAATTTACTTGTGTCAGGCTTACTCATTCTTACAGGTCCAATATCGATGTCTGTTAGATCATAAATAAATATGTCATCAATAGCCATATTAGTTGCAAACCCTGATCCTTTTCTACCCACAAAGCGAACTCTAGCTTGTTTACCTTTTGCAACAGTTAAATCAACTGTTCTAACCTTCCAAGCATCGTTAATACTGGATTGATCACTGTTTTTCAAACTGTCAACTGCTATCCAAGGTCCATCTGTTGAAACATAAACAAACAAGTCACCCATATCGAACCCAAAACGGTGGTACCAGTATTTGAGTCTTGGAGCGACGATATTAGTGAAATCAATACATGTAGATTCCAGAATTGCCTCTTCTCCTGGAAATCCTTTACTACCATCTGTATGAAAGTATTTTCCTGAGTTATTGCCTCTAGTGTGATCAAATCGAGGTCCTGTTGCGCCTGCTGCTAATCCCGATGCAGAAGTGCCAGATTTTAATGTCCAGCTGAATGAATTGTTGCCAGTTGATGCTGTCCAACCGTTAACATGATTTCCACTGGTATTATTACCAAAACTAAAGGTTTCAAATGTTTCTACATAAGGAACAGTAATAGGGGTGATATGATTAATAGAAATGCTTGAAATATTGTCAGTTGTGTCAATATCTGTTGCTAAAATAACTTTACCTGAAATATTAAATACCTTATATGTTGAAAGGTCGGCACATTGTGTAAAAGTTAATGTTTTAGATTTAAAAGGAGCAAGTGTTAGCGGAAATGTTTGCTGAACAGGACTACCACCATCTACACTATATTCCGCAGTTACAGAGTATAGTGTATCTCTTCCTACGTTTTTAAAGCTAAATTGTACTTGGTCACAACTACTGTAATTACAATTACCTGGAGCAGGTGCAGTAATTTTGGTCAAGGCTCCTTGACCAGGAAATGCATCAAGTATCTCAAAGTCATCGATAGCCATATTGTCATTTGCACCCGCTGTGGTTTTGAAAGCTCTAAATCTAATATTTGCATATTGTCCTGCAAACTGTGTTAATCCTATTACTTTTCTTCTCCAAGCCTGCGTTCGGGAGGTTTGTTGTTGACCTACAATTGAATCAATAAGTACATAGTTAGGGAATTGGGTACTTTTAGCATATACATATAATTTACCCATGTGGCTTCCATACATATGATACCAAAAACTCAATACGGGGGTTTGATTATTAAGAAGATTTACACATGGAGTTTCATAGTCAGCGAAATTGTTGACATTTCCGGGAGATCCATTAATTTGAAGAAACTTCGTGGCTCCAGTTGGAGTATGATCCGTACTAGGTCCTGATGATGTTGAAAATGAGGAAGATCTAACATACCAGCTGTATATGTTTGTACCTGATGGTGTAATTAAAAAGCCTGGACCAACATTAGTGTTCTGATTTATATTTCTCGATGTAAAATCTTCAAGATAAGGAAATGGTAAAACTAAGTTGGTGACTGTCTGGTTTTTTAGTGTATCATTTGAGATATTAACATCTCCAGCTACTTTAACCCACAATTTAAAATTATACGTTTTTACTGTTGATAAATCTACAGTTGTTGAGAAGGTAAAATCCTTGTTTGCACCTGCTAAAATGCTTTCACCAGGTACAAATTGAATCACAGGAGGTCCGCCGTCTACAGAGTAACCATAAGTAACGTTTCCTGTCACATGCGCTGCACCAACATTTTTTACATTTATTGTTACTTGTTCATTTATCAATAATGCACATCCATCACTCGGAGATACTAATGCTTCGACTTTGAGGTCAGGTACTTGAGCGTAAGCTACTGCAGAAATTCCAAGTAGGACTGTAAAAATAGATAGTAATTTTTTCATAGTAAATCTAAATATGTGACTTCTTAAGGCCATAAAAATATTAAAAAAATAAGGAATCATAACTACGATTCCTCACTTTAGACGATTTTATTCTTAATATAGTTGTATGGACTTAGTGAATTCCTTTTTCTGCTAAGTATCTTTCTGCATCTAAAGCCGCCATACATCCTGTCCCAGCAGCTGTTACGGCTTGTCTGTAAATTTTGTCAGCTGCATCTCCTGATGCAAAAACGCCTTCTATGTTGGTTTTAGAAGTTCCTGGTATTACTTTTAAGTAGCCAACATTGTCCATCTCTAACCAGCCTTTAAAGATGTCAGTATTGGGTTTGTGACCAATGGCAACGAAGAAACCAGTTACAGGAATTACTTTTTCTTCTCCTTTTAAATTGTCATACACTCTAACGCCTTCTACGCCTTTATCACCTAAAACTTCTTTAGTTTCATGATTAAATAGAACTTCAATATTTGGAGTGTTTAGAACTCTGTGTTGCATTGCTTTGGAGGCTCTTAATTCATCTTTTCTCACCAACATTGTTACTTTTGAACAGAGTTTTGCTAAGTAAGATGCTTCCTCAGCTGCAGTATCTCCGCCCCCTACAATGGCAACTTCTTGCCCTTTAAAAAAGAAGCCATCACAAACGGCACATGCACTTACACCAAATCCGTTTAAACGTTGTTCTGATTCCAACCCTAACCATTTAGCTGATGCACCAGTTGCAATAATTACGCTATCCGCTGTGATGGTTTTATTGCCATCTATGATAACTTTATGGACGGGTCCTGTAAAATCTACCTCTGTAGCCATGCCAAAACGAACGTCTGTTCCAAATCTTTTTGCTTGTTTTTCAAAATCTACCATCATTTCAGGACCATTCGCTCCATCAGGGTAACCTGGAAAGTTTTCTACTTCAGTTGTTATTGTCAATTGCCCACCCGGTTGCAATCCTTGATACATAACTGGTTTCATATCAGCACGAGCGGCATAAATAGCAGCGGTATATCCTGCAGGTCCAGAACCAATAATTAAGCATTTAACATGTTCCGTATTAGAGTTTGAATTTGTATCTGACATTTCTTTTGTTATTGGATTATTTTTAAATTTTTCAAGAGTCCAAATTTATCAATTTAAATAATATCGATTTTGTTAGAATTTTACATTTATGCTATTTAAATTTGTGCCCTTGACGGGACGTAGCTTAGTCCGGTTAAAGTGCGCGTCTGGGGGGCGCGAGAGCGGTGGTTCGAATCCACTCGTCCCGACAATATTTACAAAAAAAGGTAGCTGCTGCTACCTTTTTTTGTTACTTTGATGCCTCATTTCAATTTATGAATCGACTACAACAAAAAGACTTAGTAGTGAAAGGGCAGTTGCTTCCTGTAATGGAGCATTTCTATACCATTCAAGGGGAGGGATATCAGTCCGGTAAGGCGGCTTATTTTGTTCGATTGGGTGGATGTACTGTAGGGTGCCACTGGTGCGATGTGAAAGATAGCTGGGAAGCCTCGGGTCATCCGCTGATGGATGTTGAGGAAATCGGTAAGCTTACTTTGAATGGGAAGGCTGACCTAGTTGTGATTACTGGTGGAGAGCCGGTTACCTACAATTTAGATCCATTAACCAAACAGCTCAAATCCTTGAACAAGTATTTGGCTATGGAAACTTCTGGAGCTTTTCCTCTCACTGGCGAATGGGACTGGATTTGTCTTTCCCCAAAGAAAAATAAGCCACCACAAGAGGAGTTTTATCAATTGGCACACGAATTGAAAGTAATCATTTTTAATAAAGATGATTTCAAATGGGCAGAGCAGCATCGGGCCAGAGTAAACGCAGATTGCAAATTGTACCTGCAGGTGGAGTGGAGTAAATCTGATAGTATGATGCCATTTGTGGTAGAGTATGTTAAAAATAATCCCGAATGGACAATTTCGGTTCAATCTCATAAATATATTGATGTTCCTTAAATTAAAGAAACGAATGAAGATTCTAAAGATTAGTTTTCTGTTAGTGAGTATGATAATGATTTCTTGCCAAGTTAGCATAGCTCAAAATTCTACTTACTCGCATACAAATAAGAAAGCGATTAAACTTTTTGAGGAAGCAAAGGTTTTTTATCAAAATTATCAATTGCCTGAGGCTATTGCTAGACTGAATGATGCGTTAGAGAAAGAATCTAATTTCGTGGAAGCGTATACTTTAATGGGGTATGTTTATGTGGATAGTAAGAATAATGAAGGGGCGCTTCAAAGTTTTAAAAAGGCACTTCAAATTAACCCGGATTTCGCTGCTAGCACGCTATACTTCGTGGGACAATTGGAATTAGAACGAGGGGAATATGTTGCAGCAGAGAAATATTTTCAACAGTTTATGAAGTCTCCTGTTGCGGATCCAAAAATGAGAAATGATGCCTTCGAGAAAATCGATGGTTTAAACTTTGCTATGGAAGCAATTAAAAACCCTGTTCCTTTCAATCCAATCAATTTAGGGGAAGGAGTAAACTCGGCGTATCCTGAATATTTTCCCAGTTTAACAGTAGATGGAGCAACAATGCTCTTCACACGTCAACTTCCAGAGCCGAATTCTCCAGTAAAATACAACGAAGATTTTTATATAAGTGAATGGAGTAGTGGGAAGTGGGGTGAAGCAAAAACACTTGGCTCACCAATCAATACTGAGAATAATGAAGGGGCTCCATCTCTTTCTGCTGACGGGCAATTGCTAATTTTTACTGCATGTGAACTTTATGGTGAATATGGGGGCGGACGAAAAGGATTAGGAAGTTGTGACTTGTTTTTTAGTCAACGGGTTGGTAATCGATGGAATAAGCCAATGAATTTAGGAACAGAAATTAATTCTAAAACATGGGAGACGCAACCTTCTTTTAGTGCGGATGGGAAAACACTATACTTTATTAGACGTGTAAAAGAAAGGAAAGGCAATACGCACAGTGATATTTTTGTTTCTGAACTCGATAATGAGGGATATTGGAAGACGCCAGTTAGATTGCCGGATCATATTAATACTCAAAAAAATGAAGAGTCGGTGTTTATTCATCCAGATGGACAAACGCTATATTTCGCTTCGAATGGTCACCTAGGAATGGGGGGATTGGATATTTACATTGCACGAAAAAATGAAAAGGGGGAATGGGGGATACCTATGAACTTAGGATATCCTATCAATACCTTTAAAAATGAAAATTCTATTCTTATTTCTCCCGATGGTAAAAAAGCTTATTTCGCTTCAGATCGAGAAGGAGGTTTTGGAGGGTTGGATTTGTATGAGTTTGAGTTACCTAAAAGTGTTCAGCCTCAGACGGTCTCTTATTTAGCAGGGAAAGTTATCGATGCTGACACTCGACAGCCTTTAGGAAGTAGGTTTGAGCTCTATAATCTTGAGAATGAAGAATTAGTTGTTTCTTCATACTCAGATCAAGAGAATGGTGATTTTTTGGTGGCCTTGCCATTGGCTAAAAATTATGCATTAAACGTTTCGAAGCCTGGTTATCTTTTCTATTCTGAAAACTTTACTTTGAAAGAGAAAAAGGACGATAGACCTTATGAAAAGAATATCGCATTGAAAAAAATTAAGGTGGGGGAAAAGGTTATACTGAGAAATATTTTTTATGCTACCAATAAATACGATTTGTTAGCTGAGTCTAAATCTGAACTGAAGAAATTGGTGGAATTTTTAGATAGAAATAGTGCCATTAAAGTAGAGATTGGTGGTCATACAGATGATGTTGGTTCAACAGCGTTAAATCAAGAATTGTCCAATAATCGAGCAAAGGAGGTTTATCTCTATCTGATTGGGAAAGGTATAGATTCTTCACGTTTGAGCTATAAAGGATTTGGTGCAAATGAGCCTGTTGCGTCAAATGCAACGGAAGAAGGGCGAGCTCAAAACAGAAGGACAGAATTTACGGTAGTTGCTATTAACTAGAAACTGGTATTAATATCGTCTTTAATGACAAATGAACCAGGGAAAGCGCCAATCATCTCATCATAGAATTGCAACACTTGAATTCTATTTTCAAAGTCACCAACTCTGATTTTAAAGTTTGGTTGTTGATAGATTAAATACGTTGGTACATCCGGATAAATTTTTAAAAAGTTACTCTGAGCATTAATCGCTTCTATTCGGGCAAGACCTGAATGAATTTGTACTCTATAGCCCACATCTTTCTTAGTGCTGTTGTATTTTTGAACTAAAATTCCAACGTTCACATCTTCTTGAACTTCTATTTTGCCTGAATCTGCAGGGATTGATGGATTTTCTATTATTATGCTCACTGATTTTGCAGGTTTCAGTTTAGCTGGAGCCTCTGCTTGATTATTTTTTGTTTGAGCATTTAAGCTAAAAGCAATGATTGCAGAGCTAATAAACAGTCCTATCTTTTTCATATCTAAATTTTGTGCAAACCTATAAAATTCATGCCAAACAAATGTGCTTTGGAAAAAAATACAGTAGAATATCTTTTTAATCGAGTAACTAAATTAATGTAAATTTTGCAAGAATTAACAGTTATTTAGAATCATTATAAATTAAGTCTCGAAGATGTAATTTCACTACAAATAGTAAGGTAAAAACGATGTTTCTTATAAATTTGCGCCACGTAACGGCATATAATATTCATTTATTTTTGCGACACAAACGTAATACTTTAAATATGAACGCATTTCCACAAAGGTCTATCAAAAACACGTTATACGGTTTGTTATTTGCAGTGTTGACTCTTTCTGCAACTATTTCTAAGGCTCAAGATGGTGAAAAACTATTCAAATCTTATTGTGCTTCTTGTCATTATGCCAATGAAGGCGTTTTAGTAGGTCCTGGTTTAAAAGGGGTTACTGAAAAATATGAGATGTCTTGGATTCTTAAATGGGTGAAAAATTCTCAAGAATTAATTAAGGCAGGAGACGCAGATGCGATTGCTGTGTACGAGAAGTTTAATAAGGTGATTATGCCTGCTCAGCCAGTTACGGATGAGGAGATAAAAGCAATTTTTACTTATGTGGATGAAAGTGCTGCCGCTGCTGCGTCTGCTCCAGCTGCCACTGCGGATGGTTCGTCAGAGGTTGTGGGAGCTGAGGTTTCTTCGGAAACCACTAGTCCATATTTAATTTTCTTAGGTGCGATAGTGGTTTTGATTATCGTAATTGGAATCCTCAGGAAAGTGAATTATTCGTTAGCTACCGTTGTAGACAAAGATGCTGCGGGTGACGAAAAAGATATGTGGTCTGCATTGTTAGATTGGGGTGCTAAAAATAGAAAATTTGTAGTGCTTCTGGTTTTAGGTTTGATTGTGTTGGTGGCTAAGGCAGGATGGGACGCCGCTTTGAATGTCGGAGTTTATACTGACTATCAGCCAGAGCAGCCCATTAAATTTTCTCATCAATTGCATGCAGGGCAAAATAAAATTGATTGTAATTACTGTCACAGTGGTGCAAGAAATAGTAAGTCTGCAGGAATACCATCTGCAAATTTGTGTATGAACTGTCACACATATATCAATGAAGGTCCACAATACGGAAAAGAAGAGATTGCTAAAATTTATAAGGCTCTGGATTTTGATCCCGTAACCAAAACATACGGAGAAAATACATCGCCAATTAAGTGGATTAAGGTTCATAATTTACCGGATCACGTGTATTTTAACCACTCTCAGCACGTAACTGTAGGGCAGATTGCATGTCAAAAATGTCATGGGCCAGTTGAGGAAGAGTATACAGTAGGAAAGCAGTTTGCTCCATTAACAATGGGCTGGTGTATTGATTGCCACAGAGAGACTAAAGTTCAAACGGAAGGTAATGGTTATTATGATGAGATTCATAAACGACTTCCTGAAGATTTAAAAGCAAAGTATTTAGAGAACGGTGTTATTAATGTAGACGAACTTGGCGGTATAGAATGCGCTAAATGTCACTACTAAAATAAGATTAACGATTCCACAAAGTTTCAATTGATATCTATGGATAAGACTAAAAAATATTGGAAAGGAACTGAAGAGTTGAATAACTCATCAGATTTTTCAACAGCTAAAAACAACGAGTTTCAAGAGTATTTGCCAACTGAAGAGTTTTTAGGTGATAAGGAAGTTTTAGAGAATTCTTCCACATCGAGAAGAGATTTCTTAAAGTATCTTGGATTTGGGGTGACTGCAGCTTCTTTGGCAGCGTGCGAAACTCCTGTAAACTATGCATTGCCTTACGTTGTTAAGCCAGATAGTGTAACTCCAGGTATTGCAAATTGGTATGCCTCTAGTTTTTCAGACGGTAATGATTATGCTAGTATTTTGGTAAAGACCAGAGAAGGTCGACCAATCAAAATTGAAGGAAATAAGCTTTCTGAGGTTACCCAGGGTGGAGTTAACGCCCGTGTTAATTCATCAGTTCTATCTTTGTATGATGGGAAGAGAATAAAATACCCTATGATTGATGGGGAGAAAATTTCTTGGAGTTCATTTGATAGCACATTGAAAAATGCACTTAAGAATATTGAAGGAAAGTCGGGTCAGATAAGAATTTTAACGAATTCTCTATTAAGTCCTTCTACGAAATATTTAATTGAAGATTTTAAAGCTAAATTTCCTGCGATTACTATAGAACATATTACTTATGATGCTATTTCTTTGAGTGGGATGTCAGAGGCTAATAACCTTGCGTTTGGTAAGAAAGTCATTCCTACTTATCACTTTGAAAAAGCTAAAGTAATTGTATCTGTGGGTGCCGATTTTCTAGGAAACTGGATATCTCCGATTCAAATCGCAAAAGAGTACGCAAAAAATAGAAAGCCGGAAAACGCTTGGATGTCAAAACATTTTCAGTTTGAGTCAAGTTTTTCTATGACAGGAACAAACGCCGACTATAGAACACCAATTAAACCATCAGAGCATGGGAAAGTATTAGTCTCTCTATATAATCAAATTGCATCTAAGTTGGGGGGGAGTTCATTAGGAACTTCTTCAACTTCAGCGGACGAAAGTATTTCAAAAGCTGCTGCAGCATTGGTAGCTGCAAAAGGGGAAACGTTGGTTGTCTCCGGCTCAAATAACGTTAATGATCAATTGATTGTAAACGGTATTAATCATTTATTAGGAAATTACGGCACGACACTAGATATTGATAATCCTTCGTTTTACAGACAAGGAGATGATGCAGCAGTTGTAAAACTTGCTAAAGAAATCAATTCTGGAGTAGTTGATGCAATTTTTATTGCAGGTGTAGACCCTGTTTATTCTATGCCGGCCGCTTTAAACTTTGCGGAAGGTTTGGCGAAGGTTAAAACAAGAGTCTCATTTGCGACGCGTCCAAATGCTACATCTGAAGCATGCAATTTTGTAGCCCCTGACAATCACTATTTAGAATCATGGAATGATCACAATCCAGTTTATGGTCATTACTCAATTTCTCAACCTGTTATTTCTAAATTATTTGATACTCGTCAGATGCAAGATTCATTCTTGGCTTGGATGGGAGAAGAGGTAGATTTTTATGCATACATGCGAAAGACTTGGGAGGCTAAAGCTTATCCACAGCAAACCGTAAGTCTTAATTTCAACGACTTTTGGAATACTGTAGTTAGCGATGGTGTATTTAAGCACAATTTAAACGCCCCTACAGCAACTGCTTTTGTTGGTGATTTGAATGCTGCTGCGGCCTCTATTGCGAAGGTTAATGGAGCAGATTGGGAAATCGAATTTTATCAAAAAGTAGGAATAGGATTTGGTATGGATGCTCATAACCCTTGGTTACAAGAGCTACCTGACCCAGTGTCAAAAATTACCTGGGATAACTATATTACTATGAACCCATCAGATGCTCGTGAATTAGGGTATGCAACTGAATATGGTGAGCAAAAGGATGCGAATGTAGCCAACTTTACGATTAACGGTGTTGTTTTGGAGGGAGTGCCTGTTGTATCACAACCAGGTCAAGCTAAAGGAACCCTTGGTGTTGCTGTTGGATATGGTAGAACTATAGGAAAAGAAGATCAGATAGTTGGGTTTAATGCTTATCCTGCAATAGGTTTAATGGCAGGAAGTATGTCAACTTACTCTACTGATGTTACTTTCGAGATGGCTTCAGGGAGTCATCAAATTGCAACTACTCAAACTCACCAAACAATAATGGGTCGAGATTCAGTTGTGAGAGAAACTACTTTCGGAACATTTAAAAATGGATCTAAAGACGATTACAACCCACCTCATTTGTTAGCTACTCATGATGGTCCAATAAATACCACTGATGCTACCCTATGGGGAGAGCACCCTGTAGAAGGTGTAGGTCACCGTTGGGGAATGACTATTGATATGAATTCTTGTATTGGTTGTGGATCTTGTGTTACTTCTTGTAACTCTGAAAACAACGTTCCTGTTGTTGGAAAGGATGAAGTACGAAGATCTAGAGAGATGCATTGGATGCGAATTGATAGGTATTTTAGTAGTGAAGAAGAGCAAAAATCAGAAGACGATAGAAGTTATGGTTTGATGGAAATTGCTGAAGATAATCCAAAGGTTGTGCACCAACCGATGATGTGTCAACACTGTAATCACGCTCCTTGTGAGACTGTTTGTCCTGTAGTCGCTACAACTCATAGTAATGAGGGATTAAACCAAATGACTTACAATAGATGTATCGGAACTAGGTATTGTGCAAACAACTGTCCTTATAAAGTTCGTCGCTTTAACTGGTTTAACTATATGGGTAATAGTGATTTCGCTAGCATTAACCCATCTCAAGACGATTTAGGACGTATGGTATTGAACCCAGACGTAACAGTAAGAGCAAGAGGTGTTATGGAGAAGTGTAGCATGTGTGTTCAACGAATTCAAGAAGGGAAGTTAACCGCTAAGAAAGACAGTAGAAAAGTGAAAGATGGAGAAATTCAGACTGCTTGTGCTTCTGCTTGTCCTACAGATGCAATTATTTTTGGTGATTTGAATGATCAAGGAACTTTGGTTAGAAAAATTGCTGACAGTGATCGCTCATATAGAGTAATTGAAGAAGTCGGAACAGAACCTAACATTTACTACCAAGTTAAGGTTAGAAATATAGAAGTAGAAGCATAATTTATAGTAATTAGCAAAATAGTAATATAATGCATCAGGAATCAGCAATAAGAGAACCACTTATATTAGGAGATAAATCCTATAGCGATATTACAAATGATGTGCTTAAGCCAATAGTTGGTAAGGCAGATCGTTCGTGGTACATTGTTTTTGGTCTAGCTTCAGTTATGGCCCTATGGGGAATCGGTTGTATCCTATATTTGTTAGGAACAGGTATTGGAACATGGGGATTGAATAAAACTGTCGGTTGGGCGTGGGATATTACCAACTTTGTATGGTGGGTAGGTATTGGTCACGCAGGAACTTTAATTTCTGCAGTATTGTTATTGTTTCGTCAAAAGTGGAGAATGGCAATTAACCGTTCTGCTGAGGCTATGACAATTTTTGCAGTAATGATGGCTGCGGTTTGGCCTGGTATCCACATGGGAAGAATTTGGTTAGCTTATTTTGTTTTTCCATTACCAAACCAATTTGGTTCACTTTGGGTAAACTTTAATTCTCCTTTATTGTGGGATGTATTTGCGATTAGTACTTATTTCTCTGTATCATTGGTATTCTGGTATATCGGTTTAATACCTGATTTTGCTACTATTCGTGATAAAGTAACTCAAGTAGTACCTAAAAAAGTTTATGGTTTATTAGCATTTGGATGGACTGGTAACGCGAAAGCGTGGAATAGATTTGAAGAGGTTTCGCTTGTTTTAGCTGGTTTAGCTACTCCACTTGTATTTTCCGTTCACTCTATTGTATCTATGGATTTTGCTACTTCAGTAATTCCTGGATGGCACACTACGATTTTTCCTCCTTACTTTGTTGCGGGGGCGGTATTCTCTGGTTTCGCTATGGTTAACACTTTGTTGATTATCATGAGAAAAGTGTTGAATTTAGAAAATTACATACACATTAAGCATATCGAGTATATGAACATTGTAATAATCGTTACAGGTTCTATTGTTGGTGTTGCTTACTTGACAGAGCTATTCGTTTCTTGGTATTCTGGAGTAGAGTATGAGTCTTATGCATTTATAAATAGAGCAACAGGACCTTACTGGTGGGCATATTGGGCAATGATGACATGTAACGTTATCTCACCTCAAGTATTCTGGTTTAAGAAATTGAGAACCAACATTACTTTTACCTTCTTTATGTCGATAATTGTAAATATTGGTATGTGGTTCGAAAGATTCGTAATTATTGTTACTTCATTGCACAGAGACTACTTGCCTTCAAGCTGGACTATGTTCCACCCAACATTTGTAGATATAGGATGTTTCATTGGTACAATCGGAATCTTCTTCGTACTATTCTTGTTGTTTGCTAGATTTTTCCCTGTATTAGCATTGAATGAATTGAAATCGATTTTAAAATCATCAGGAGAGGCTTACAAAAAGCAAACTCTAGAGCATTAATAATATATAATTAAAGAAAATGGCTGATAAAGTTATATACGCAACTTATGATGATGAGCAGGTTCTTTTAAAAGGAGCTAAAGACTTAGTATCAAAAGGAATTTACATCAGAGATGTATACTCTCCGTTTCCGATTCATGGACTAGACCCAATTATCGGTGTTAAACACACTAGAATAGCTATTACTGCATTTATATATGGCTGTATAGGGTTGTTGTTAGCAGTGTTTGGCATGTGGTTCTTTATGATTCAAGATTGGCCAATGAATATTGGAGGTAAACCTAACTTTACTTTAATCGATAATTTACCTGCATTTGTGCCTATTTCATTTGAGTTCACTGTTCTTTTAGCAGCGCATGGTATGGCATTAACCTATTTCCTGAGAAACTGGACGTTACCTGGAGTAAAGGCAAGAAACCCATATCCGGAAACAACAGATGATAAATTTGTAATGGAATTGCATTTGCACGACAATCATGACCAATCAGAAGCTGAATTGGAAGAAATGCTTAAAGCAACAGGAACAACAAGAATTGAAGCTAGATAAGAAAAATTACGAGGCATAGACATGAAAAATAATAGAATCATAACAAAGGTATTACTTACAGGAGCATTTGCATCTGTTGTTTTATCATCTTGTGGAGACCCAAACAGTCCAGGACTTGAATACATGCCTGATATGTATAGATCTCCGGCCATTGAAACATATGTAGATTACGAATATCCAGATTCAATGTCTGCGCGATTACCGGTTGAAAACACAATTCCTAGAGGATATAAACCATATCCGTTTGCCAACACAACTGAAGGTTATGAGGAAGCTGGTCAAAAATTAGCTATTCCTTTTAAAGTAACTGATGAAATGTTAGTGAAGGGTGGAGCTTTGTATGCTTCTTTTTGTCAACATTGTCATGGTCCGAAAGGTCAAGGTAAGGGTTCTATTAATCATCCAGCATACAGTGCGGTGCCTTCTTATACAGATGAGAATAAAACAAGGAGAGGTGGAAGGTCGATGTCTGAGTTAGCACCTGGTCATATTTACCACACTATTATGTATGGTTTAAATGCGATGGGACCTCATGCGGCGCAGTTGAACGATGAAGAAAGATGGTTAATTGTTGCTTATGTGCAAAAATTACAAGGTAAAAATCCTGAAGCAATGAAAGAGGTTGCAGTAGAAGAGATACCGAATGAAACTAATGAAACAGCAGAAACTGTTGCAGAATAATTTAAGAAAGTAAAAAACAGCTAATATGGACTTCATATTTACAAATAAATCAAAAATCACCTTTGCAATTTTTATGGCAATTGGTTTGATCGCCCTAATAGTTGGGATGCCTCATGATGCTGAAAGTAATACTCGTTTTTGGGCAAATATTCTAGTAAATGGATTTTTCTTTTTTGGAATTTCTTTAGGAACCTTGTTTTTCTTGGCATTACAATATGCTACAGAAGCTTCCTATTTAACAGTTCTGAAAAGAGTTTTTGAAGGAATATCTCAGTATATGTGGGTTGGGGCAATTACCTTGATTATTTTCTTTGCTGCTTGTTCTTTGCATTGGAACCATATCTATCATTGGATGGATCCTGCAGCTACGCATGAATTCGTTATAGAGGGCACTATTGATTCTGCACATCCAGAGTATACTAATGATGCAACTGTCGAAGGTGCTATTGAGAATCATCACTATGATTCTATAATTGCTGGTAAGACTGCATACCTAAATCAAGGTTTTTTCTGGTTAAGAACCATCGCTTATTTAGCAGTTTGGTTATTTTTTGTAAATCTTTTTAGAAAGAGATCTTTAAAGGAAGACCAAGAAGGAGGAACTAAAATCCACTTCAAGAATATGGTTTATAGTGCTATTTTCTTAGTTTTCTTTGCTTATACTTCATCAACTGCATCTTGGGATTGGTTAATGTCAATTGATACCCACTGGTTTAGTACGTTGTTTGGTTGGTATGTATTCTCCGGAATATGGGTAAGCGCAATGATTACTATTGTACTATTAACACTTTATTTAAAGTCAAAGGGATACCTTGAAGTTGTGAATAAATCACATATGCATGATATTACTAAATGGATGTTTGCAATCAGCTTTTTATGGAGTTACTTATGGTTTTCTCAATTTATGTTGATTTGGTATTCAAATATACCTGAAGAAGTAACCTACTACATGACAAGAATTGAACATTACAGAGGTTTGTTTTTTGGAGTTTTCGCTGTTAACTTTATTATGCCTATGGTCATTTTAATGTCGAGAGATTCAAAACGAAGTATTGGCTATGCGCTTGTTGTTGGTATTGTTATTTTCATCGGACATTGGTTAGATGTATTCTTGATGGTAATGCCTGGAACTGTAGGTAGCCACTGGCACTTTGGTTTCTTAGAGATTGGTACTTTTATAGGGTTCTTAGGATTATTCTTATTCACTGTGTTTAGATCTTTAGCTAAAGCACCACTTGTTGTTAAGAATCACCCTTTCCTTGATGAAAGTAAACATTTACACATTTAAAAATAAACACTAAAAGGTTTTTGCAATGCTAGATTTGCTAATTATTGTATCGGTTGTATTGGGCATCATCGCTCTTGCTCAATTAATTAAAGTATTGGAACTTGCTGGGAAAGCAAAAGGTGAAAATTCTTGGGATGTTACCGATAAGGACAACAGAACTCAAGCGAGATTAATGCCGGTATTCCTTGTGGTTTACTTCTTATTCATCATTTATCAGATGGTGGCATGGGGTGGATACCTGCTGCCTGTTTCAGCCTCGCATCATGGTGAAACGATTGACAACCTGATGATGACTTCTTGGATCATTATATTTCCAGTATTTATATTGACTCATATCTTGTTGTTCTATTTTGCTTGGAAATATTCTTATAATAAAAATAGAAGAGCTGAGTTTTTTCCTCATAGTAATAAATTAGAATTGTTATGGACTATTGTTCCTACGGTGGTTCTTTCTATACTTATTCTATACGGGTTGAATACTTGGAATAATATTACTACTCCTGTTTCTGCAGAGGAAGATCCTGTTTTAATTGAAGTTTATGCTTATCAATTTGGTTGGATAGCAAGATATGCCGGAGAGGATAGAGCTTTAGGTAGTGCAAATGTTAGAAATATTGAAGGGGTAAATGCCTTGGGTATGGATTCTACAGATGCCAATGGATGGGACGATAAAATTGTTAGAGGAGAATTTCATTTACCGGTTAATCGACCAGTACAATTCATTTTTAGAGCACAAGATGTGATCCATAGTGCATATATGCCACATTTTAGAGCTCAAATGAACTGTGTTCCAGGTATGACTACCCGTTTTAATTTCATTCCAACAATTACAACGATGGAGATGAAGAAAATTACACAGAACGAAGATTTTAACTATATTCTACTTTGTAATAAAATTTGTGGTGCAGCTCACTACAACATGCAGATGGATATCATCGTTGAAAGCGAAGCAGATTTTGATGCTTGGTTAGCTGAACAAAAAGAGTTTTTACCTATGGATGGTAAACCAAAGGCTTCTGATAGTGCCACTGAAGAAGTGGTGGAAGAAGTCTTAGAAGAAACAGCTACTTCATCAATTAATTAATTTAGTAAATCAGTAAGACTTAAAATAATTTCCATGTCTACACATACACATCACCACGATAACGACTTTTTGTTCAAGTACATTTTTAGTACGGATCACAAAATGATTGCGAAGCAATTCTTACTTACCGGAACTGTTATGGGTTTCATTGGTATGATGATGTCTTTATTTTTTAGAATTCAATTGGGTTGGCCAGGAGAAAGTGTTCCATTGTTGGAAACATTTCTAGGTGATTGGGCTCCAGGTGGAGTGTTAGCTCCAGATAAATACCTTGCATTGGTAACTATTCACGGTACCATCATGGTATTCTTTTTACTGACTGCTGGTCTTAGTGGTACTTTCAGTAACCTATTGATTCCACTTCAAATTGGTGCAAGAGATATGGCATCTGGTTTCATGAATATGCTGTCATATTGGTTCTTTTTCCTTTCAAGTGTGATCATGTTGATTTCATTATTTGTTGAAGGCGGACCTGCATCAGGTGGTTGGACAATTTATCCTCCTTTGAGTGCATTACCTGAAGCTATACCTGGTTCAGGAATGGGAATGACTTTGTGGATTGCTTCTATGGCTGTATTTATTGTTTCCTCATTGTTAGGTTCATTGAACTATATTGTAACAATTTTGAATCTAAGAACAAAAGGAATGTCAATGACTAGAATGCCTTTAACTATTTGGGCATTCTTCGTAACAGCGATTTTAGGAGTACTTTCTTTCCCTGTATTGTTAGGGGCAGTATTGTTGTTATTGTTTGACCGATCTTTCGGAACTAGTTTCTACTTGTCTGATATTTTTATCGCAGGGAAAGCATTAGAAGTTGAAGGTGGTAGCCCTATTTTATTTGAACATTTATTTTGGTTTCTTGGTCACCCTGAAGTTTATATTATTTTATTACCTGCCTTAGGTATTACTTCAGAGGTTGTTGCTACTAATTCTAGAAAACCAATTTTTGGATATAGAGCCATGATTGGATCAATTTTAGCAATTGGATTTATCTCTGTATTAGTATGGGGTCACCATATGTTTGTTACGGGTATGAGTCCATTTTTAGGAGCTGTGTTTACTTTCACTACTTTATTGGTTGCAATTCCTTCCGCTGTTAAAGTATTTAACTATTTGACTACCCTTTGGAAAGGGAATATTAAATTTACTCCTGCAATGCTATTTGCCATAGGGTTGGTTTCTACGTTTATTACAGGAGGATTAACGGGTATTATCCTAGGAGACTCTGCCCTAGATATAAATGTTCACGATACCTATTTTGTAGTGGGTCACTTTCACATTGTGATGGGACTTTCAGGTACTTTTGGTATGATCTGCGGTGTTTATCATTGGTTCCCTAAAATGTTTGGAAGAATGTTAGATAAGCGATTGGGGTTTGTTCATTTTTGGTTGACAATCACTTCAGCTTACGGGGTGTTTTTCCCAATGCACTTCTTAGGTCTAGCGGGTGTGCCGAGGAGATATTATTCTAATACCGCTTTCCCTTTGTTTGAAAATTTAATTGATATTAATGTGACGATTAGTGTTTTTGCACTTATTGGTGGCGTTGCACAATTTATTTTCTTGTATAATATGATATACTCGATCTTCAAAGGGCCAAAAGCTCCAAAGAATCCTTGGTTATCTAATACTTTAGAGTGGACAACACCTGTTGAACATATTCATGGTAACTGGCCAGGTGAAATTCCTGAAGTTCATAGATGGCCTTACGATTATAGTAAACCAGGTGCAGAGGAAGATTATATTCCACAGACTGTGCCGTTAGGTCCAGATGAAAAAGATGAAGGTCATTAAGACTTATTAACACCTATCAATATACAATGTCCTTAACTTCGTTAAGGGCATTTTTTTATTAATCTCTTTTAATTGAAGAAATTATTCAGTGTAGTATTTGTAGTCTGTATATGTACATCAATTTTTGCTCAATCATTTGAGAGAGATATCCGTGATGCATTAAAGACAAAACCAGTGCTTGACTTAAGATTGGATTCTAGACATTCCTTTATCAACCAATCTGGAGTGAATGTATTTGGAGTGAAAGGAGGGATCGAATTTGACCGTAAACTTAGATTTGGTTTAGGTTTTAATATACTTTCTACCCCGCTTAGAACTTCAATCTCATACTTAGAAAATGGTATATTGAAAACTAGTGACCAAGCTCGATTAGTTTTCTATCATGTTTCACCGTATACTGAATACGTTTTTTATAAAGGGGAACGGTGGGAGGTGAGTATACCTGTTCAATTTGGAATAGGGAATTCATACTATACATTGAATACTGATAATGGCCGTATTAATCGAAATCGACAGTTTATATTAACCTATGAACCTGCGATCACTGCTCAGTACAAAATTCTAAAGTATTTCGGGCTTGGGTTTGGAGTTGGCTATCGATTAATGATTGTAGATAACAAAGCGGTAAAGGAAAGCTTTAACTCGCCAGTTTATATATTTAGATTTAAGATCTTTTTTGGCGAAATTTATAAAGATTTATTAAAGTAATTTTAAACATGATTGAGCACTTAGATCCAAATTATGAACCCTCAGGTAATGCAGAAAAGGATTTCGAAAGAGTACTTCGCCCCATAACATTAGAGGATTTTGCTGGACAAAGAGTCGTTACTGATAATTTAAGAGTTTTTGTGGAAGCCACCCTGCAAAGGGAAGAAGCATTGGATCATGTGTTATTGCATGGGCCTCCTGGTCTTGGAAAAACGACATTAGCCAATATAATTGCTAACGAGCTAAATGTTTCCATTCGTATTACCTCAGGTCCTGTTCTGGAGAAACCAGCAGATTTGGCCGGATTATTAACTAACCTCGATGAAGGGGATGTATTATTTATTGACGAAATACATCGTTTAAGTCCAGTTGTGGAAGAATATTTATATTCAGCAATGGAGGATTATAAAATTGATATATTAATAGATTCTGGACCCAATGCGAGAACCGTACAAATAAAATTGAATCCTTTTACTTTAATTGGTGCTACCACTCGAGCTGGTCTTTTAACAGCACCTTTGAGAGCAAGATTTGGTATTAATTCAAGGTTGGAATACTATGATAAGGAATTATTAAGTACCATCGTAAAACGCTCTTCCCAGATTTTAAATATTTCAATTACTGATGAGGCTGCTATTGAAATTGCTGGCAGAAGCAGAGGAACCCCCAGAATCGTAAATGCCCTATTGAGAAGAGTTCGTGATTTTGCTCAAATTAAAGGGAACGGTAAAATTGATTTGAACATTACTAATGTGGCTCTTTCTGCTTTAAATGTGGACCAGTATGGTTTGGATGAAATGGACAATAGAATCCTTTCAAATATTATTGATAAGTTCAAAGGTGGTCCTGTTGGGTTATCTACTATAGCTACTGCTGTAGGTGAACAAGCGGGAACAATTGAAGAGGTTTACGAACCTTTTTTAATTAAGGAAGGGTTTATCATGCGCACTCCTAGAGGAAGAGAAGTTACTGAGAAGGCTTATAAGCATCTTGGACGTATTAATCATAGAAATACGGGCACTTTATTCGGTAATGACTAAAGTCTCAAAAAATACAGCTACAGTAAAGCGCATAGCTAGGGAATTGGGTTTTGATTTTGTCGGGATTTCCAAAGCAGAAAAGCTAGAGGAGGAAGAGGCGAATCTTATTCAATGGTTAAATAAAGGTCATCATGGTTCAATGAATTATATGACCAACCATTTTGAGAAGCGTCTGGATCCGACCTTACTTGTCGAAGGGTCAAAGTCGGTAGTATCATTAATGTATAATTATTATACTGACGCTAAGCAAAAAGATCCCAATGCGCCTAGAATTTCCACTTATGCCTATGGAGAAGATTACCACTTTATTATCAAAGAAAAGCTAAAGGAATATATCCATCGAATTCAAGAGGAAATAGGAAAAGTAGGAGGAAGAATTTTTGTGGATTCTGCTCCAGTATTAGAACGTGCTTGGGCGAAAAAATCTGGGTTAGGATGGATTGGTAAGAATAGTTTATTAATTAATAAATCTCAGGGTTCATTTTTCTTCTTGGCTGAATTGATTATAGATTTAGAGTTAGAGGCTGATGGCCCTATTAAGGATTATTGCGGCACCTGTACGAAGTGTATTGATGCTTGCCCTACTGATGCAATCGTTAATGATAAAGTAGTCGATGGTAGTAAATGCATCTCTTATTTAACAATTGAATTAAAGGAGGAGGCCATCCCGAATGAATTTAAAGGGAAAATGGAAAACTGGATGTTTGGATGCGATATCTGTCAGGATGTTTGTCCTTGGAATAGGTTTTCTAGAGAAAATAATGAACCAGCATTCCATCCTTCTGATCAACTCTTGAATTTGACCGAAAAGGATTGGATAGAATTGGATGAGCAACTTTACCAGGTTCTTTTTAAAAAATCTCCTGTAAAGAGAGCTAAGTTTAAAGGATTAAAACGCAATATTCAATTCATTAAACCATCTCAAAAACATCCATAATAGTATCCCTATAAATATGTCCAAAAGTACTTAAGCACCAAGCTTGAAGCATAATGGATTCTTCTCTTTTTAGCCATTTTTTAGTTTTTAGCAATTCTTTTTTAAATAGTACTCTATCAAAGCTAACTTTTAAAAGTACTTTCTTACTAAACTCGTACATAATCTTGACTTATTTTGAAACTACAAATTACAAAAAAATGAGGTACCAGAGAAGTTAAAATAACCTATAGTTTTTAACGGGGACTTGTTAGTGAATTGTTCATTCACTCCATCGGTAAGAGTTTGATTGAAAACCTGCTAAGTCGATTACTCTATCTACAACGGTTGAGGCTAGATCTTCAATTGTTTGGGGTTTACTATAATAAGAAGGAACTGCAGGGCAAACGATTCCTCCTGCTTCTGTTACTGCTTTCATATTGTTGATGTGAATCAGATTTAATGGGGTGTCTCTTGCAACTAAAATCAACTTTCTTCTTTCCTTTAAAATGACATCAGCAGATCGAGTAATTAAATCATCGGAGAATCCATTGGCAATACGACCCAGAGTACCCATGGAACATGGTATAATTATCATGGTGTCGTACTTTGCAGATCCAGAAGCAAATGGAGCCATAAAGTTAGATTTCTCATAAAAGTCAAAGGTGTAGTTATTGTATTCTTCATTTTCTAATTCCCACTTCCACACATCTTTTGCATTCTTTGACATAACGACACCAACTTTCTCTATTTGATTAGAAAGTGAATTCAGCTTGTCCAACAACAGTTTGGCATAAATAGATCCTGAAGCACCTGTGACTGCGACTATTATTTTTCGTTTCATTAATTTCCTCCAAACTTATAATTCATAGTGAAGCTCAAGTATGTATGATACATACCTGTGTCAAACCGTTGAAGTGGGCTTTGTCCTGGTAATTGCTGCAAAATAGCAGCTTTTGATTCAAAATCCCTAACAGGTACAATAGAATTACTAAAACGCCAATTCATGATTAGTTGTTCCGTAAAATTGTAGGATATGCCAGCAGATAAACCTAAGTCAAAACGACTAAATTGATCAAAACCTTCGGGAATAGAGGTTGTTCCAAATTCATCTTCCATGTATTCATTTACTAAAGTGCTGAAATATGGACCAGCTTCAAAGGTGAAGTTTTTATAATCATATAAAAACAAAAGTGGAATTTCAATATAATCTAAGCGCAACAAGAAAAAGTCATCATCTCCCTCACTTGTTTTTGGATTTCTTCTACTTCCTTTTTGTGTAAAAGTTATTTCAAATTGAAAGTGACTTCTATCGCTCAAGTTCATTCTTGCAAACCCACCTGCTACAATTCCTGCCTTATGAAATCCTGAATAACCATCTCCACTGATTTGAGATGAAGCGACACCAGCTTTTATACCTGCATCAAAAACTTGGGAATAACCATTAGCCGTGAATAGGATTATTGTTAAGACGATGATATTTCTGACAAAAGAATACATATGTAGTAATAAACCTAAATGATAACATTTTGTTTTTAACGAACGGGTGTTTGGTTGGCTTGTATAATTTCTTGTGTTTCCCGATCAGCTATAAAAACGATGGCTTTTAAATTATTGCTGTCCCAATTTTTTTCTTTCCTAATCACATATTCTTTATGGTAGACTTCTCCAAGAACTGCTGGTTCAGCCGTGATTCCCCATAATCCATTCAGTACCCTTCTAAGAACATACTTGTGGTCATAAAATTCTTTGGCGGTTCCATTATCTAATTGCCAGCCAATGATATGATTTTCTATAATATATACTTGTAGGTCATGTACCAATTGAGATTCTTCCATAAATTCATAATCGATAACAATACGAATTAAATCATCACTCTCTGCAAACATTACATCCAAATCTATCTTAGCTTTCATAGCGTCGTCTTTTACGGCATCTACTTCTGCCCTCCATTTGGATTGGTTTTCTGCTTCAGCAGTCAATCGACTTACTATTCCTCTAGGATATGCTTTTGCGGGGTTAAATGTTGTTAAGTAGGTTTCTCCTTTAGAAACGGACTCACCAGCTTCAACTGGCAACCTCAAGTCTAAGAAAAAGGGTTTTGTCGAATCTGGTTGTGGTTCAGCAAAGTTGCCTGCATGTATAGAAACGGGAATCACTTGCTCTCCATACAAGGTATCTAATTGAACCAAAACTTTTGAACCGTTGGGACAAAAGGTACATCGAGCACCAGTAAATTCTTCAATTACTGTATTTCTTTTCGTTGTAGGTGTGCCTTCTACCGTAGTCCAATTAATATTTGCTAAGTCAGCTACAGTAATTCCTAAAGAGGGGTCAATTACGATGGTAGATCCATCATCTAATAATACTGGATATGGATCATCTACTTTATCGCAACCAATGAATGTTAGCGCGATAATAGGTAAAATGTATATTAACTTTTTCATGATTTTATTTTTTAAAAACTACTAGTAATTGATAAATACAGTCCATTCGCTGCTGGAACTTCTCGACATACTCCTCCTACACAAAAAATTCCTGCTCGTTGTCTTCCATATGCTAAGGTAATCCTATTTCCTTGATTATTATAACCTGCAGAAACATTGTAATAGTGTTCTTCAGCTCCTTTTGGGTTATCGTAGTTGAATTGATCAATTACAGCTACAAACCAATGCGGGGAGTATGAATATTCTAATATTCCTGTGGCCCAGTTTCCTTGGTCTTGCTCGGTTAGCAATACTTGGCCTTCCATTCGAATAGAATTACGCATATTAAATTTGTAAGTAGCTTCAGCAACGCCAACATGTGCAGAAACCATTGGAACATCTGCTTTACCTTGAACGACTTCTTGGTTGAATAAAATGTTGGCATAGGTTAGCTTCATTTTCCAATCTTTGCTCAACTTTTTACTGATCTGGATATTCATATCCCTGAACAAACGTTGGCCAGTCTCGAAATAATTGGAGGTGTATAGATTTCTAGAGTCATCCTCTAATGGATTTATAGAATCTCTATTGATGTCATAGGCAAATGATGCGTTCAATTGTACCCCAGTCCCGTATTTCCCTCCTAACAAACTTCCTTTTGCAAAGGTATAAATGACATCTCCTTGAACAGCCATTTCTCCATTGGGTTGGGTGGCATACGGATATAATGTTGCCAATAAGTTGTAAGTGTGTTGTTTGGTAAGAGCAGGTTGGTAATTGATGAATAAGTCTTGTTGGCTAGCATCGCGGTCACTTCTGAAGCTAAAGTTATCTACACGTTTAGCTGCAAGAGATACTCCAAGTCCTTTTTGAGAATAAGAAGCCTGTATAAATGCTGCCTCTCCGTTTTTATAGTTGTAACCATTATCCAATGAAGGGTCGTTATATTTGAAAGCATATTCAGCGTTCAAGCTCACTTTCCCTCTACTTATGATTGTTCGTCCCGCAAATGAAGCGACGTTTTCTGGTAATATTAAATCTGGGTTATTGTCTTCCTGGAATTTACTAACTACACTACCTCCAACAATGACTTTGGTCTTTTTATCCTTTAAACTTTCAAAGGTTTCATTAAAATTAATGTTTGCATTGAACGCTCGAACAATCCCATCTCCTTTTTCAAAATACAAACGTTGTTGCCCAACTAAACCTGTTAATTCTATTCCGTTGAAAAGCTTGTATTTTACTCTGATACCATCTATGGCATTGTCGTAACCTAGACCTCTTTCTTCGTAGGCTCTAAGTACTAATCCATTGCCAAATTGTTCGTAAAAATTACCAACTGTCACCGACAAATCGTCTTTAGTAAAGGAGGCGAATCGATAAGCAATACCGCTTCCTTTGTAACCTGTTGGAAAGCCAAGCATCGCATTTTGGTAGGACTCATACCTAATTCCGGCAGAAAAGCCCGAATTCGTGTAAATTAAATTCAAGAATCCATTGGTTAAAAACTCTTCATTAGGCTGCACTGCTCCAATTGCAGAGTCTTCTTGATAATATTGGGCATCAACTTGGAAGTTACCCGTTATTTTTCCTTGGTTTAAAATGTCTTTTACTTCTTGTGCCTGAATAGCAGAAAAGCCTATTAGGGATATACCGGCAAGTAAGGTTAACTTAATTGAGTTCAATGGTGGGAAATATTAAAAATGAAAAGCTTGTAGTTGAGTTACTACAAGCTTTAGAATAAATTATTTAGAAATTGATTCGCCTTTGGATAGTTTTTTCACTAGTTCAAATAGTTCATATTCATCACCTTCGGAGTAGGAATTATGTTGCCAAACTATGTTACCTTTTCCATCTAATAAAAACGTATGAGGGACATTGTTTACGCCCATTGCTCTTTTTAAGTCGCCATTAGGATCGATATACACATCATACTCCCAACTTTGCCCATTCACATAAGGAGCAACTTTACCCATGTTTCTTGCATCATCGATTGAGATAGCAACTAGTTTTACTCCAGTTTCGTCTACCCAATCTTCGTACATGTCTGATATATTGTTCAACTCTCTTTTGCAAGGGCTGCACCATGTTGCCCAAAAATTGACAATGATGGGTTTTCCATCATTACTAATTTCAGAAGTATTGAAAGATTCAAACTCCATCGTTTTAACCTCTACAGCAGGTAATTTGCCTTGTGCCATTGTATTGGTTTGAAATCCAAAAACAACTAATAATCCAAATAGTACTTTTTTCATAAAAATGAGTTTAAAAAATCAATCAGCACCCCATTCCAATGAGGAATGAAAGTGCTGATTAAGTTTAAAAGTAATGTTAATTATTTATTTTATAACATTTACTTTTTGTGTTGATACTTTATTTCCCGCATTGATTTTTACAAAATAGATGCCAGAATTAAGGTCTGATAAATCCATGTTTAATTTCTGTGCTCCTGAAACCAAAGTTCCGAAGTTTTGCACAGAAATAGATTTACCTAAAAGGTCTAAAACCTCAATGGTTACATTTTCTGATTGCTCCAATTCGAAGTTAACATTTAAGTTGCCAGATGTTGGGTTTGGATGAATTCTTAATGCTGAAATAGCCAAATCATTCTCTTCAACTCCTACAACTAATTGATCATACTTAATATGATTTACATTGATTACTTCTCTTGCATCAGCACCTGTAGAAGTATTGTAGTAGTTCATAAATACTACGAATTCCATTTTAGATTTATCCCAAGCAGGATTCAAGTTTAAAGAATAAGTCTTAGTAATATTAGTATTTACTGCAGGTGCGCTTGATAAGAATGAAGCATCCCCCCATGTTCCTGTTGGTACATCTCTTACAACATGTCTATGAGGGTATCCGATTATTGGGTTTCCTGCTCCTGTGTATGGATGGCCTGCTTGAGTGTGATAAAAATTCACTTGATTGTAACCCGAACCAGTTCCCACTACGCTATCTTCAACTACAAAGATGGTTAAGTTAGCGTTTTGCCAGTTGGAGATGGCATCTTTTACTTGTACATCAACATGTATATCTATTGTGTTTGTTCCAGTTACATTACCTCCTAAGTTAATGTCGATTGGAGTTAAGAGTGTTTTTTGTGCATTTACTGCATTCACCCAACCGTTTGAAGCTCTACTTATAGCCACATCTGTCTCACCAGTAAATAGTTTTCTATCAATTGCTGCAAGAGGAGCTGCAGGAGCAAAAGCCGCAGCATAAGCTGAGTGAGCTGGAATGGTCATGGCATCCGTTCCAAAGCCAGCGTGGATTCCAACTGCGATAGCCTCTGGTGTAGTTGCTAAAATTTGACCTACAACTACTTCGCCATCAGGACAGAATTGACATGGTGCTGTAGTAAATTCTTCTAATAATACTTTTTTAACACCAGATCCACCAGTAGAAACTGCTGTAGAAGCATTTAACGTGTCATTGTAGTTTCTAGCATCAGTAGTAGCTTCTACCCAAAATACAAAGTCCAAATTTCCAGGTGTTGTTGCATTGTATGCTGGAGATAAAGTAAAGTTACTGGCCGTTCCGGGAAGTACGTTTTGAGCAGTAAAGCTCTGAGATACTGCAGTTCCACCATTAACACTGTACTTAATGTCATATGAAGTCAATGCACTAGAGCCACTGTTAATAATGCTTCCAGTTAGGGTAGTGTTAGAGCCATTAGCAACTAATGCAGGAAGAGCAACCGTTGATAATTCAACATCTACGGCTGGTTGTGTTCCATATCCAAATTCATAATACGTATTATCATCGGGTCCATCTGCAGAACCACCGTTAGTGTTAACTCCTACTACGTTTGGAGATGCTGCCAAAGAAGTAGCTGTTGTTCCGTCTACCTGAACACCGACTGTCAAAGAAAGTGGAGTATTGTAATTACGCATATCGACAACAAATAAACGATCTGTCGTTTCTTCCATCATAATTGCCCAGTAAGCCCATCCAGTTCCACCAATTGCAGAATAGGACGAAAACATCACCCAATGCTGTCTGTAAGGAGCTGTTCCGAATGTTTTAGTAATAATTGCATCATTTGAACCATTTCCATTCAATCCCCAAGCCATTACTGATTTGTCTGGAATTAAACTAGACGGGATGGCAACATTCGCGTCACTTGGAGCTGCAACTGTTGAAGCTACATCAAAAGTTAAGACCCCAGTGGTAGAAACTTTATAATTGGTAACCGCCGAATTGTTAAAATTAAATGCAAACGGCAATGTTTGGTTTGGAGACCAAACAGGTGTGGATGAAGTAGCTTGTATTGCAGTCCAACCTTGTGGTACTAAAACTCCAGATGTTTGTTCAACATCGGTATTTAGACCTAGTGGGTTTTTGTTAATGCTAATGTAGCTTTGCTGGTAATACTGGCTGTATCCCATTGATGCAGTTAGCAATAATGCGCATGCAGTAATTATTTTTTTCATAATGTTAATTAGATTAGTTTAAGTGAATTCACCAAATTTAACAAAAAACAACAATCTAATAACATTAACTACGTACGCATAACATATCTATTTTTCGTACCCGAGCTTAACTCTAACTCTTTGAAGAACTTCATTTGCAGTTTTTCTGGCCTTAATTGCCCCTAATGCTAGTTTTTCTTCAATGATAGAAGGGTTTTCTATCAACTTCCAATAAATTTCCCTTTCTTTCTGAAATTTCTCAATAATCAATTCAAATAAGGCTTGTTTGGCATGGCCATATCCATAATTGCCGCCTTCGTAGTTGGCCTTCATCTCTTGGATTTGCGCTTCTGATGCTAATAGTTGATATAAGGCAAAGACATTACATGAAGAAGCGTCTTTTGGATCTTCCAATGGAGTGCTGTCTGTTTCAATACTCATAATGACCTTACGAAGTTTTTTGTCTGGCAAAAATATATTAATGAAGTTATTATAGGATTTACTCATTTTACGCCCATCAGTACCGGGTATAGTCATTACTCGTTCGTCAATTTTTGCTTCTGGTAAAACTAAAGTTTCGCCCACTTGATGATTGAATGCGCCTGCTATATCTCGCGTCATTTCTAAATGCTGGCGCTGATCTTTCCCAACAGGAACAAATTCCGCATCGTACAGTAGAATGTCGGCTGCCATCAAAACAGGATAGTTAAACAATCCTGCATTCACATCCGACAACTGTTCCGATTTATCCTTAAAAGAATGCGCATTGGCTAGCATGGGGTAAGGTGTAAAACAGCTCAAATACCATGTTAATTCGCATACCTCAGGAATGTCAGATTGACGATAGAAAACATTATTATCGGTATCAAATCCAAAGGCAAGCCAAGCTGCTGCAACAGCATGTACATTTCTCTTCCTGATTGCTGCATCTTTCACTGTTGTCAAAGAGTGTAAATCAGCAATAAAAAAATAGGCTTCGTTGTTTTCATCTCTAGATAGTTCAACACCAGGCATAATAGCGCCTAAAATATTTCCTAAATGAATTTCGCCTGTTGCTCCTGAACTCTGTATTCCTGTTAGTAATCTTGCCATGGTTCAAAAATACCAATTTGTTGCTACTTTTGCGCTCATGAAGCTAGTTTATGCGCTTTTATCCTCCCTGTGGAAGTTTTACTTTTTTACAGTAATATTTTTGAGCATATTAGTGCTTTATCCGCTATTATGGCTGTTTTTAACTCATGAAAAATTCTTCAGAAAGGGTTTTCACCTCACTCGTTATCAAGCGAAGGTGATTTTATTTTTGGTAGGTATTCGGTGTCGGTTAGAGCAACCTGTTCAATTGCCTTCCCCACCATATATTATTTGTCCCAATCATACTTCATATTTAGACATATTAGTTTTGTATGCCACTTGTGATCAATTTTTTGTTTTTTTGGGAAAAAAGGAGTTGGGGGCGGTGCCATTGTTTAATATTTACTTTAAGCAACTGAATTTGCTGGTGGACAGAAGAAATCCTAAAATGAGTAAAGTCGCGTTGGAAGAATGCGCCAATCGATTGAAGGGTGGATGTAACGTTGTTATTTTTCCAGAAGGAACTATTTCTTCTCGTGCCCCTCAGATGCGGCCGTTTAAGAATGGGGCGTTTAAATTAGCCATAGAATTGGGGGTGCCAATTATACCTGTAACAATGTGCAACAATTATAAAGTAGTAAGTTGTCATCCTGATCGGTTCTGGGATACTTCCCGTCCAGGTGTTGTCGATATTATCATTCACCAAGCTGTGCCAACCAATCATTTAAAAGTAGAAGATTGCTTACTTTTGAGCAATCAAATTAATAAAACCATCGCATCAAAATTATCCTAGACATGTCCATAGATAAATCCACTGTTGAACGTATTGCAGAATTGTCAAAATTAAAATTTGAACCTTCTGAACAAGCAGAAATTCTAAACGATATGAACCGCATGTTGGATTTTGTAGAGAAGCTTAGCGAAGTGGATACAGAAGGGGTAGAGCCTTTGATATATTTATTGGATGAAAAGCCTTCAGTAAGATTGGACAAAGTGGAGCAAACCACCACACAGGCCGAAGCATTGAAAAATGCGCCTGATGCTGATACCGATTACATCAAAGTGCCAAAGGTGATGAAAGGGCGGTAAGATTTCGAAGCCATTTTGCAATGGATAAATAGGGTTAATGTGATTGTTTATCAGTGGTGTAATGTAATTGCAGGTCAATTGTTATTAACCCCTCTGAAGACTGAAGGTTCAGCCCTATAGACATTACTCAAATAGCGAAAAAACATAGAACATTTATGTGAAAACTATCTAATTAAGGTTACTTTTCCGGTTCTATTTTCTATTTCGAAGTGCTCGTTGAAATAGATAAACTGATAAATATAAGTTCCCTTCAAGGCCGGTGTCATGTTATGATTTCCATCCCAACTGTAATTGTTATCAGAAGTATAAACTAATTCCCCCCAGCGATTGTAAATCTTAATTGATTGCAGGATAGCACCATTTGTTGTTGCTTCAAAAATGTCATTATTACCATCGTCATTTGGAGTAAAAGCATTCGGTATATAAATAATATCCACCTTATCGCAGTCGTCTATAAAGATATGATTGCTTTCAATGCTTCCACAATTAAATTGAGAGCGCAGCGAATAGGTACCTTTTTTTAAAACTGTTAAGAAGCTATTGGTGCTTCCATTATTCCAAAGGTAGTTGGGTAATGTTTCATTTGGTACTAAGGTAATTGGGCCGGCAGGTTTGTTGTCTAAACATAGGCTGGTGTCATTGCCTATGAATAAATTAATAGTAGGAATAGAATCTTCTGCAACATTTGTAGTGATTGTTTGAGACCGGCATTCATCAGTAACTGTCAGTGTGTAGGTGCCACCTGAGTGAACCGTAATTTGATTGGTAGTGTCTCCAGTATTCCAAAAGTATTCATCATACAAATTTGCTATTCCAATTGTAATACTTTCTCCTTTACACAGCGTGGTGTCTTTTTTTATTGGAACATCGTTTGACTCTATTAATGAAACATTAATTTCATCTGTAAGTTCTCCACATCCGTTTAAAATACATTTTAGCTTATAGTTTCCAGGTTGGGTTACAATGAAGCTATCAGCTCCTATAGTTCCATTCCATTGAGAGCTATCATAGCCTGTTGGGGCTTTTAATGTATAAGGGAACTCATTCAAGCAGAGGCTAGTGTCTGTTCCTAAAGTGGGCACATTCGCGTGAATAGGTATTACGCTCACATCTTCTATTAAATAGTAAGCATGGTAAGGAATGGATTGAGGGTCGACTCCTTTTACCGTCGTTTGATAATTATTCCTAAAGTTACCTATAACAATGTACTCTTCACCACCTTTGGCTTTATATAATCCACTCACTTGAGTCCACCCAATGGAATCATCCAGCATGATGGAGGATTCTATTTGAGGGTTGAGAAAATCTAATGCTAAGTCCCTGTTTCCCTTGACAAGGGTGTCTGATAGGTAAGCTCCTAAATTTTGAATAGCTGTATTCGAATTGTCTCTTAGTGACACATAAAAACTAACACAATAAACGCTGTCCTTTTTTAAAGTTCGAGATAGCACTCCTTGTATATAGCCTCTTCGGTTGGGGTTATTGAAAGGCGTATAAGCTATAATGTCTATGAATGCTTCTCCCGATCTAGCCTGCTGAAAGCCAAAAGGGTTCTTAGGGATGGGTTGGTAGGCTGGGTTGCAGTTGGTTATGTATCTAGCACTTGTAAAGTTAGTCCAATACTTGATATACCCATTAAAATGACTGGATGCTCCGGAGCATTGCCAATAGGCTTCAAAGTCCGGGTTCTTGACTAAATTTTGTCCGAATAAGTTTATTGTAAGCAGCAATAGTAGAGTTGGGGTGGCTAGTTTTTTCATGATTGTAAAGTCTCGCTGCTATAAAACAGCGAGACTTTGGTTTTATTGTTTGTTAAAAATTCCAGTTTTTATGGAATTATTTTGTGAAATAAGTCAACTTATTTAAGGATAAGAATCAAAAAAAAGCCGCAATCGAAAAGGATTGCGGCTTTTTGTATTTTGATAGATTTTCACATTACTCAATAGTAGGATAAGAATTTACATTGACTTTGTCAATTGAAGAACCATATGTTGAGTTAATGGCGTCAATAAAAGTATTTGCAATGATAGCATAGCCTCTAGAGTTGGGGTGTACTCCATCTAGAGAGAAAGCTCCACCTGTAACAAATGTTGTAGTATAGCTTATTCCATTGTATGTAATGCCTGACTGTAAGTCTTTTAATCTTTGATTCGCATCTACATGTGCTAATCCATTTGCTGTAGCAATGTTTTTGATGGTAGCATTATACCCAGCAACTGCGTCGTTAATTTTATCAATTTCAGATTGTCTTAATACAAATTGACCTGGCATTGGCTTTAAGATTCCAAATCCGGCACATTTAATGGAGTCTAATGGAGTAGTTAATGTTAGCAACTCTCCTTCCACCATTTGTCTGTAGTTGGGGAGCGGTTGAGTGGGGTTTTGTGGATTTTGAAGTTGTGTTAATTCATCATCCTCAATCAACAAGTAATTTGGACCTGCTTTAAAGTTAATGGTTCTCTGAGCTGCTTCCTCTGCTGTAATTACATTGGTACTTGCATAAAATTGTAACGCTTGATTATACCCTGCATACTGTGGGTTGTTGTTCGCTTGATTTGCTTGCTCTTGAGTTAATGGTAGCGCATTTGCTGGAACAGTATTAAAAAATGGAATAGAAGTGATGTTTGGAATGTTTGCTACAGCTCCTTTTGCTCCATTTTTTGTTAATGAATCTATTGTTCCTGCATATAAAAAGGCAAATGTATTTTGATCAGTGATATCATCTGGACTTTCTTCTCCACCACCAGTAGAGTATCCCAATACGTCATTGTTTCCTATCCATAAGGTAAAGAATGTTGGATTAATCGACATGGCATGTTCCACCATTGTTTGATCAGTGGAGCTAGCAAATCTAGAAAAATATGGATTTAAACCTGCGTAACCCGAAAAGTTGATATGGGTAAGCTTTGCTCCTGGTACTCCTACATTATTAAATGGACCTTGTGAGGCAATTGACGCAAAGTTGTCACCAATTGGGTATGGTGAGCCATTTAAAGAAGGACTAGGGCTAGTTTCTCCAAGACAATCTGTTTTTAATTGTAAAGATAAAGAAGGAGTTAATACTCCTTGTCCAAAAGCAGAGACTCCTGCTCCTCTAGTAGCAGCCTCTCCAGTTAGGAATGGAGTTTTAAACGTTCCACCACCTGCTAACGCAAATTGCTTGGCTAAAATCTCGGGTAAGGAGTTTTCTTGACCCTCCAAACTTAATGCGTTGCTTTGATAACCTGCAGTCAGTGAGTTTCCAACAGCAACCGTTCTAGAAAAGTCAGCTGTCCCACTGCTTCTTGTTAAATTAACGTCATCAAATTCTGGTTCACAACCCACAGCAAAAACTAGGGGAAGGATATATAATAAATTTCTTTTTTTCATGATTTCTTGTTCTTAAAAGTTATAATGTAAACCGATTCCTGGAATGAAAGAGCGTGATGCATACTTGCCACCAAAGGAGCCATTTGTTCCAACTGGATAAGATGACTCTCTCTCAGTTCCTACGATGAATAATAAAGAAACATCAATTCCAAAATTATCATTAGCTTCAAAACTTGCACCTGTTGTAAATCCTAAATTATCAGAATTAGGTGTCTCCGGTGAAAAGTATTCATCTTGAACGGGTGATTGGTCATAGTAAAAACCTGCACGTACGTCTAATTTTTCGGTTGCAGCGTATTGAGCTCCGACGCGGATAATTACTGCATCTTCGTAATTTCTTGGGTTTTCTGAGTCTGTTAGTGCTGGGGAGTTGTCTTCAAAATCAAAATCTAAAGATTCATAAGCACTCCACTGCACAAAACTACCTTCTAAAGACACTAACAATTTGTCATTTACCTTATATCCAAAACCTAAAGTAGTAGTTGCTGGTAATGGTAATGTTGCAGAAAATTTGGTATCATCTACTCCTAATGCACGAACTGCAGGGTGAACGTCAAATGTAGCATCACCTTCTTCTAGTTCAACATCTACTTGAGAACGATAGGTTAAACCTATGCTCAAATCCTCAGTTGCTTGAAAGTATAATCCAGTATTAAAGCCATAAGCGGTTGTTGAACCTTCTAAATTGACTGTATTGTTGTTTCCTACTGGACCACCAATATTTCTATTGAGCTCAACCGAACCTAGAACCACATTTAATCCTGCTCCAAAACCTAATTTTTCGGTTAGCTTATAGGAGATGGTTGGTTGAATAAAAATAGCTTGTAACTTAATGTCTTGAATTTGTTCTTTTCCGCTCCAATTCTCACCCCAATCAATTGTAGATCCGAAAGGAGTGTATACTGCAAGACCTGCAGCTAATTTTTCGTTGATTTTGTAATTTCCATACACGTAAAATGGTGTTCCTAACGGATTGTCTGTTCGCTCCGTAACTCCTGTCGATTGGTCTTGAAACGCTACTTCTGAAAGAATAAAGGAAGCTCCGAGCTCTGAGCTAAAATCATTTTCCAAAAATGTCATGGAGCCTGGGTTGAAATAAACGTTTGATGCTCCTTGAGTTAGGGCAGTTCCGAGGTGACCCATACCTGTTTGCTTGTTTCCTTGTAGGTTTACTTGAAACCCTCCCGCAAACATTAACATCGGTACGGATGTTAATAGCGGGAATAGTAATGTTTTCTTCATAGCTAGTGTTAATATTTTGATTAAATATAGAAAACTTTTTTTTAATGTGCATGCATTGTAAATTTTGAAAGTTTATTTATAATTATTCTAGCTAACTTTGAAGAGTAATTTTGAACGCATTTTATGGCAAAAGTTGTTGAAGAAAAACGAGTAGTAACTATCGTTTTTGCAGGAGATTCCGGAGATGGAATACAATTAACAGGAACCCAATTTACCAATACATCAGCACTGTTTGGAAACGATGTAAGTACTTTCCCCAATTACCCAGCAGAAATTCGTGCTCCACAAGGAACTGTAGCCGGCGTTTCGGGTTTTCAACTGCAGTTTGGTAGTGTCGAAGTATACACCGCCGGAGATATATGTGATGTTTTAGTAGCGATGAATGCTGCGGCATTTAAAGTGAATTTGCCTCGATTAAAGAAAAGTGGTACCATAATTATAAATACTGATGGTTTCAATGCGAAGGATCTAAGGTTGGCAGGTTATGAATCAAGTCCATTGGAGGATAAAAGCCTTGAGGATTATAGAACCATATCAATTGATGTTACCAAATTAACCGCAGCAGCACTCGTAGATTCTGGACTAGGTAAAAAAGAGGTGGAGCGTTCAAGAAATATGTTTGTACTTGGATTCTTGTACTACATGTATAATCGAGAAATTGCTCCAACAGAAAAGTTTATCAAAGAAAAGTTTGCCAAAGCACCTCATTTAATTGATGCCAATATTAAGGTATTGAAAGCAGGATATAATTTTGGAGATACGAGTGAGACCTTTACTTCGCGATACAATGTGAAGGCTGCCAAGTTGCCAGTAGGTACTTATCGCAATATCATGGGGAATCAAGCTACTGCTTTAGGCTTAGTAGCAGCATCTCAAAAGGCAGGATTGGATTTGTTTTATGGATCTTATCCCATTACTCCCGCATCAGATATTTTACATGAATTATCTAAACATAAAAATTTCGGAGTTAAAACTTTTCAAGCGGAGGACGAAATAGCTGCAGTATGTTCCACCATAGGGGCTTCTTTTGGTGGAGAATTAGGGGTGACAGCATCTTCCGGGCCAGGAATAGCCTTAAAAGGTGAAGCCATTGGCCTTGCGGTAATGCTTGAGTTACCAATGGTGGTGATAAATGTTCAGCGAGGGGGGCCTTCAACTGGTTTACCGACCAAAACAGAGCAAGCCGACTTAATGCAGGCCATGTATGGCAGAAATGGAGAGGCTCCAATGCCTGTGATTTCTGCCAGTTCACCTTCTGATTGTTTCGATGCAGTATTTGAAGCTTGTCGAATTGCAATCGAACACATGACACCAGTATTTTTCTTGTCTGATGGATATATGGCAAATGGTTCTGAACCATGGAAATTTCCTACAACGGACGAGTTGAAGGAAATAAAAGTGGTTCATGCCAAAGAACGAAAACAAGATGATCCAGAATTTTTGCCCTACAAAAGGGATGAAAGGCTAGTAAGAGAATGGGCTTTACCCGGAACTAAGGGACTGGAGCATAGAATTGGTGGAATTGAAAAGGAGTGGGATACGGGGAATATATCCTATAATCCTGAAAATCACGAAAGGATGGTCAAAGTTCGTGCAGCAAAAGTGGCTCGAATTGCGGATTCTATTCCATTACAAACCATTGATTCTGGAGCAGATTCCGGTAAAGTTTTGGTACTTGGATGGGGGTCTACTTATGGCGTTATCAAAACGGCATTAAAAGAATGCTTGGAAGAAGGGTTAGAGGTGAGTCATGCTCACTTAAGATACATAGAGCCTTTTCCTAAGAATCTAGGTGAAATAATTAAGAAATTTGATAAAGTGTTGATTCCTGAAATGAATAATGGGCAGTTGGTGAAGATAATAAGAGATAAATTCTTAGTAGATGCCAAAGGATTGAATAAAATAAAGGGAATTCCGTTTTCTACACCAGAAATCGTTTTAGCTATTAAAGAATTGGCACACGCTTAAAAAGGAATACAATGACTACAGATACAGCAGAAATAAAATTGACTCCTAAGGATTTTACAACCGATCAAGAAGTAAGGTGGTGTCCAGGTTGTGGAGACTATTCCATTTTAAAGCAAGTACAAAGTATATTGCCTGAAACTGGGGTAAATAAGGAGGATATCGTTTTTATATCAGGGATAGGTTGCTCTTCCCGTTTTCCATATTACATGGATACATTTGGAATGCATTCTATACACGGACGAGCTACAGCAGTGGCTAGTGGATTAAAAATTGCCAGACCAGAGTTGAGTGTGTGGGTAATCACCGGAGATGGAGACTCCTTGTCTATAGGAGGGAACCACTTAATTCATACCATTCGTCGAAATTTTAATATGAATATATTACTGTTCAACAATGAAATATATGGTTTAACCAAAGGACAGTATTCGCCGACTTCGCCTGAAGGAAAGGTAACAAAGTCAACCCCAATGGGTTCTTTAGATCATCCTTTTAATCCAATGGCACTTTGCCTTGGTGCTGATGCTACTTTTATAGCAAGAGCGATGGATAGAGATGTGAAACATTTGCGTGAAGTGTTGGTTCGTGCCAATGATCATATTGGGACTTCTTTGTTGGAAATTTACCAAAATTGTAATGTTTTCAACGATGGTGCATTTGAAATCTATACCGATAAAGGAAGTAAAAAGGAAGAAGCATTATTTTTAGAGGAAGGTCAACCCCTGGTTTTCGGAAATGATGACAATAAGGGGATACTTTTAGATAACGGAACTCCTAAAGTGGTTAGATTAGATGATGGAATGTATACTAAGGAAGACCTTTGGATTCACGATTCTAGTGATAAACACAAAGCCTACTTACTAACTACTTTTTTCGATAATCCATCCTTGGAAGGGCATATGCCTCGTCCATTTGGTGTCTTTTATGCGCAAGATCGATTCAGATATGAGGAAGCCATGTACCAACAGTTGGATTTAGCAGTTGAAAGAAAAGGCGAAGGAAACCTAGATAAGTTGCTACGAGGCGAAAATACGTGGACGGTATCCTAAAATAGGAGGTACCTAACTCCTATTTTAAAGTTAAGGAGATCGTGAAGTACTATTCGTTTTTGAACATGATCCGACTCATTGTAAGTGAAGTCATCTTCTGAAGTACTTAATAAGTTCAGTTTACTAAACTCTAAGGGGATGCCGATGTTAATACCTGTAGAGACGATTATTTTATTCAAGTAAATTCGTTGTTTACCTAGAGTTAGGTTAAGGTTAATCATCGTATAAGGAGAGTCGTTTTGAGGCCTATTTACTAATGTCGTAGATGAAAAAGCCATTGGTTGAGTTAGTTCGATAACTTTATAGTTTAACCCTATACCTAGATAATACCCATAGGGCGCTATACTTTCAGAGTAACTCCTTAACTCAAAACCATAGGAGGCGACTTTGAGGTCTCCAAAAAGCTTACTATTGTCGTAGTAATTATTATTCAAGTCAAAAAATACGACTTCCTCATCGTAATCTTTCAGTGTGGAATACGTTTGGTAGTGCAATAGTATTGACGCATGTCGATTAGTAGCGTACTCAGCGGTTACACCGAACTGTGTATTAAATTTAAATAACCCTTTATTTCCGTTATTATTGGGGTTTAATATGGCCGGACTTAATTGAAAGTTGCCGCCTATACTTAGTCTTTTACCTAAATATCCGGGTGCTTTTTGGCCGTATCCAAAAATCGATATTCCTACAAAAAAGACCAATAAAGTAAGCTGTTTTTGAATCATTTGGTATAGTCTTTTTTGCGTTTTATTTGAAAGAAGGTGTCGTATATTTGACTTTGAACTAAGTCATTATTGTCTCTAGTGCTCAAGTAATTGTTTTCTTCGATTAATACTTCACTAGTTTCAACATTCACTACAATAGCATAATAATAAGTAGCATAGTCTGGGGTCAATAAGGAAGTAAGATAAAATGGAAGTCCATAAATTGAAAACAGGCTAACAAAAAAGGCTGTGGGGTTAAACTCAGTTTTCAATCTGGCATTGAGCAACCCCATCCACGCAAAATAATTTGTACCATAGCTATCACTCAATGGTTTCATAAATTGATAGTTGTAGGGTATAATCTTGATATAATCATGGTTTGCTCTCTCCTCTAGCCATGTATTGCTAATGGATATTTCATTCAATCGATTTATATCACTTTTGACAGATTTTTTTTTGCCTAGTACTTCAACTTCTAATTCCAAACGTTCAGCATTTTCATACACACTTTCCCTAAAGCTAAGTTGTTTTTTTTCTGACTTTATATATTTGGTTTGGATTTCCTTCCGTTCATCGATTTTAGAATAATAGGGGTCGGCTAATACTATTTTATCTGCATTGAGTGAAACCCCAAACTTGGTTCTCTTTCGTTTTCTAATGCTATTTTCTTTGCTGATTTCAAAGTAGCTTTTTTCATCAGAACTGATGTTTTCTACTTCTGCAGTGATGAGTTTGAAAATGGAATCAAATTTTGGTTCAGTAAGAACTTCTGCAAAAACAAACTGATCAAATTGGACTTTTTCCTCTTTCTTCTTTTGCTGTCTTCTAACTTCTCTTGCAAGTTTGGCTTTTTGTCGTTCGCTATAGTTGGTAGTGTCTATATTCGCATATGGGTCCGCCAACATTTCTTCTGCATTTTTTTTCAAAATAGCTTCAATTTCCGACTTGGTAACATAGTAATTGATTCTCTTTTCCTCATCATGAATTAAAGTTCGAAAAGCGTCCAGCATTATTTTCTCGATAAAAGAATTAGAGGGGTTGGTAGTGTGTAATCGATACAAGTAATCTACGGCAATAGCTGCTAATTCTTCATCATTTAAGCGATTTAGAAGATATAAAAGCTGCTGAAACTCTCCTTGTTCTTTTGAATACTTTCGCAATACACTCAGTTGATTTTTATTGCTTTTATAACGCGCTAGGCCATACAACAAATAACCCAAATTGGTTTTTAAGAAAAGGTTGTCGGGATAGTCTTGTTGTAGCAAATAATTGTGGTATATCGCCATTCCATAATCCCTATCGGAAGTAAAATTGTTTAATACTTCAAATCGACAAATTTCTCTGACATGATTGAAGGATGATTCAGAAACAATAAAAAAGGCGGTATTACTACTGTCAGTTACTAATTCTTTTAATTGTTCTTTTCTCTTTCTAATGTTGGGGTGAGTACTTTCGCTGTCATCATAATCCTCTTCAGAATCAATTGTTTGAACAGTGTCTAGTCGATAAGAGTTTGGAAAGCTGTATAAAGAATGAGTTAAAAACGAATAGTCAAAGGCGATGTCTTCGAACGGGTAAGATCCGTATTTGAGAACTTCCATTGCTGATATCGCAGCTGCAGGATTGTATGGAGATTTGGTAAACAAATGAAACCCTTTATTGTCGGCCTCTAACTCTAAATCTTTTGAATAGTTGCTCCTTGATAGCAGTTTTTCTTTAATGCTTTGCCCCTTATACTTGCCTTTTTCCTTCTTTATTTTAGAAGTCTCAATGTATCCATTCAAGATGTGGTTTTCTTGATAATGAATAATTTCGTGTGATAGTATGAAGGCTAGTTCTGCTTCATTATTTAATTTGGAAATCAATCCTAAACTTAAAAAAATAGCGCCTCTCTCTGTGGTGAAGGCATTTATATAACTTGATTTTACGATGTAAAAGTTTAGTTTACTTCTTAAGGCAGGATTATTCTTTAATAGTTCATCTGCAACTTTATTGACGTACTTTCCTATTGTATCATTAAATAAAACATCTCCGCTCAGAAGGAGCTCATCAATGGCAAAAGTGCTTTGCAATACCAATTCTTCTTTGGTTTTGCGCATTTTTCTTGCATCTTTTTTGAAGGATTCCTTCCGAAGTTCATATTTTTCGGCAGATAATTTTTTGAGTTCTAAAGGCACTTCCCCTTCAGAGCGTAATGGAGTGTAGTTGTTCTTGAATTCTTGACCATTAGAGATAAAGAAGCTAAAAAGAAGAAAAGTAAGTAGTGCTGAAGAGTTTAGCTTCATAGTATATAATTAGGATGTATATTTCCCAACAAGAGGCATTAATCTACCCATACCAAAAGCCTTAGACGAAATTCTTAAGATTGGAGGGGCTTGAAAACGCTTGTATTCGTTAAGATTAACAAGTCTAATTATTTTTTTTGTAATTTCTGGGTCAAACCCTAATTCTATGATATGGTTTGTTCCTTTAGTTCCTTCCAAGTAATGCCTTAAAATTTGATCCAAGAGTTCGTATTCAGGCAGGGAGTCTGTGTCTTTTTGATCAGGGCGCAGTTCGGCTGATGGCGGTTTAATAATGGTGTTTATGGGAATAATTTCTTGGTCTCTATTGATGTATCGTGCTAATTCAAATACTTCTGTTTTGTAAACATCTCCAATTACCGAAAGCCCACCGCACATGTCGCCGTATAGTGTGCCATAGCCTACAGCCATTTCACTTTTGTTAGAAGTGTTCAACAGGATGTTTCCAAATTTATTAGAATAAGCCATCAATAATGTTCCCCTAATTCTAGCTTGTAGATTCTCCTCAGTTACATCTTCTTTTTTACCTAAAAAAGGGTTTGCTAATTCATGTTGAAATGCATTAAAGATGGATTTGATGGGTATAATTTCATAGGGAGATCCTAAATTCTCACATAGCGCTATAGCATCATTGATAGAATGCTCTGAGGAAAACTCAGAAGGCATTAGGATGCTCATTACATTTTCGCTACCTAATGCTTCAGCTGCTATGGCTAAGGTTACTGCAGAGTCAATACCTCCGCTGAGCCCAATTACTGCTTTAGAAAAATTCGACTTTTTGAAGTAATCTCTTATTCCAAGAATTAAAGCTTGGTGTATCCGTTCCATTTTAGAAAGAGGAGAACCAGCTTTTTCAATTGCATTTTTTTGGGAGTCAAAAAAACGTGTTTCTTCTGAGAAGTAGCTCATTTCTCCCAATGATTGATTGTTAGGGAGAATGGCTCTTGAGCCACCGTCGAAAATTAATTCTGTTTGAGCTCCGATATGGTTGACGTAATATATTGGTAACTGATATTTGTTGGCGTTCCAATTGAGTACTTGTTCTCTTTTTTCTCGTTGTGTAACTGAAAATGGAGAGGCCGCAATATTGATGATGAAATCGGCTTTTTTTAAATCTAATTGTTCGGTTGGAGAAAGGTCATATTTCATATCACCATCTATATTCCAAAGATCTTCACAGATGGTAATGGCAAACGTTTCATTCTTGTAAGTTACCAATTGGAAAGACTTTCCTGCTTGAAAATATCGATTTTCATCAAATACATCGTATGTAGGCAATAAAGCTTTGTGATGGATGCTTTGAATAACGCCTTCGGCTAAAAAATAGGCCGAATTATGCAGTGGTTTTCCTCGTTCTAAAATACTTCGACTGGGAGCGCCTACGATGGCAGCTATATCTTTGCAATGTTCAGCTATTCGGAGGATAGACTCTTTAGAAGTGTCAATGAAGTCATCAAACTCTAATAAATCTTTTGGAGGGTAACCACATATTGCCAATTCCGCAAAAACAATCAGGTCTACCTGGTCTTTTTTTGCGGACTGAATGGCTTCAATTATCTTTTGAGTATTGGCTTCGAAGTTTCCAATGTGATAATTGAGTTGTGCGAGAGCTATCTTCATGAAATAAAGTCAGTTGTTGACTAGAGTGGATGTGTTTTATTTAGAATATGATACCAATGTTTAAACCCAAGTAATTTGAAATTGCTTTCAGTTCATCAGGATCTAAAGTAGGATCTATTTTAACTCCATTTTCATCCTTGTTCGCATCTTTCATAAAATCTTTTCCATCTTTATTGAAAAGGTTAGTCACACCGTTATTGAAAGTAAGGCCCAAAACAATTGAGGTGTTTCCTGATATGTTGTATTCAGCTCCTAAACCCATTATGATAGAGCCTCTGAAAATACTAATCTTATCACTGTATCGCTCATCTGTTATTTTACTTCCAAGTATGGAGAATTCAGCTTCTGAATCATAGTTAATTCCTACACCAACACCAAATTGTCCATAATAGGTGATATATCCAATTTGATTTGTTTTCAATTTTAAACTTAATGGAACTTCTACATATTTTACTTTGTATTCGGCTTTAGTAGAAATATCTTTCATGTTTAATTTTCCTCCCGTAGTAACAGATTCAACTCCTGTAGAAAACGAGTACCTCTCTGATATGTTAAAATCTGCAATTACGCCGTAGTTAAATCCTAAAATAGAGCCGTCTGCATCTACATTCTTACTGTCGGGTTTTAACCATGAAATGTTAGGGGTGCCTCTAAATCCAAGTTGAAAACTAGACTGAGCCATGCTCATTAGACTAAATAAAATACTAAAAGATAATAGCGTAATCTTTTTCATAATTTTGCGGTTTAAGATTGGTGAACAAATTAATCAATTACAATATTAATGGCTTTTTGTTTAAAAACAGTAACAAACAAACCTCTTTCTTTCCTTTTACTTGTTTTTACTCTAGTAGGGTGTGAAGATAAAGTGAAAAGAATTGATACTTCTGCGATTTCAACAGATCAATCCATGCGTCGGTTCGATGTTGCCTTATTTGAAACTGGTAGAGATGGCTTTAATGCAAATGAAGTTAATTTGTTAAGGGATGAATTTCCGCAATTCTTTCCACTCTTTACCCAGCAAATTATGCGCTTGTCAGGACCGAATGATAGTCTTACTGCAATCAATTTAACCGAGTTTGTGCAAGATAAAAACGTAAGGGAACTCTATGACTCTACGCAGCAGGTATTCGCCGAGACTCAAGAATTGGAACAACAATTAATCGAAGGATTTAAATACTATAAACATTACTTCCCAGATCAGTTGACACCAGAATTAATCACCTTCATTTCAGGGTTTAATTATGCATTAGTGGCTGATGATAGTTTATTGGCTGTAGGGCTAGATATGTATTTAGGTGCTAACTCTACCTATTATCCGCAGTTAGGTATGCCACAATATCGCTTTCGAAATATGTATCCCGATCAAATTGTGGTTGATGCAATGTATTCTTGGTTAACTACGGAATATGAAGCGCCTAATGGAGATAACCTGTTAAAGCAAATGGTTTACTATGGAAAAGTGCATTATGTACTCAATCAATTGTTGCCAGACATGGGGTTGCATCAAAGTTTTGGCTACACTCCAGAACAGTTGGATTGGTGCTTAGAAAATGAAGCTCAGATTTGGGCATTTATAGTGGAGCAAGAATTATTGTATTCTAATGAAAATCTAGAAGTAAGAAAGTTCATTGGTGAAGGGCCATTTACAGCCGGTTTTCCTGAACAAGCTCCGGCAAAATTAGGTCATTTTATAGGGTGGCAGATGGTAAAAAAGTACATGAAGCAGAAGCCCGAACTAACTTTAGTTCAACTAATGGAGGACGGTGATGCCCAAGAATTATTAAATCAATCAAAGTATAAACCGAAAAGATAAGAAATGGCGATAAAAACACGTTCAGAGATTAAGTTTAACATCGGGATGGATGAAAATAATGTTCCTGAAGAAATCAGTTGGTCTGCTGAAGGGTCAGAGCGAGCAGAAGGACATGAAGCAAAGGCAATGATGATTGCATTGTATGACGAAAAGGAAGAGAATACCTTACGAATAGATTTGTGGAAGAAGGATTTGATGGTGGAAGAAATGATGAAATTTACTTGTCAGAACATCATTACGTTAGCAGATGCATTTGCACGAGCTACAGGTGAAGATGCTTATGCGGATGAAATTCGAGAATTTGGGAAGTCAATCGCAATCAAAATGGGTGTTCTAGGGCCTAAAAAATAATTATTCTGACTTTCCATTGAAAATGGAGAACATAAATTATAATTTAGCAAATTAATCATTCAACTGCAGAATGTCCAAGGAAGAGAAAAAAGTAGCACGAAAAAGTATTCGAACATCTTATATATCAACGATAATTAGCATTTCGCTTGTGTTGTTTATGTTGGGCTTGTTAGGACTAATTATTTTGAATGCACAGAAACTTTCTAACCATGTGAAGGAAAATATAGGCTTTTCTATCTTTTTACATGAGAATACTACGGTGGAGCAGGCAGCAAAGATTCAAGAAACACTTAATAAACAAGCCTACGTTAAACGAACTAAGTTCATCAATAAGGAAGAAGCGGCAAAACTATTACAACAAGATTTAGGAGAGGATTTTGTCCAGTTTTTAGGATATAATCCTTTATTAGCGAGTATAGATGTAAATATGAATGCTGCCTATGCGCACCCAGATAGCATAGGATGGATTGAGGCTAGTTTAGCTCGAAATCCACAAATTTTAGAGGTATCCTATCAGAAAGACTTAATATCAGCAGTTAACTCTAATGTTCGTAAAATTGGGGCAATCTTGTTGGGGTTTAGTCTTTTGTTATTGATTGTGGTTATTGCATTGATCAACAACACCATTCGTTTAGCGATTTATTCTAAACGATTTTTAATTAAAACCATGCAGCTGGTAGGAGCAACCGGAGGATTTATTCGTCGACCTTTTGTGTGGCGTGGAATTGTGAATGGTTTTGTAAGCGCCTTGATTGCAATAGCATTATTATCAGGAGTAATTTATTCAGTTGCTCAAAATATGCCTGACCTATTAGATATCGCTGACCTTGAGTTGTACGGTATCCTTGGTGCAGGTGTGATTGTTTTAGGAGTTTTGATTTCTTGGATTTCTACTTCTTTAGCAGTTCGAAAATTTTTAAGAATTCAAAGCACAGATTTATACTAAGAGTTATGGAAAATAAGCAAGATGAATTTGCATTTGGCAAAAAGAATTATCAATTATTAATTGCTGCAACAGCAATAATTATTCTTGGATATTTTTTAATGTCTGGTGGTGGAGCTGAGAACCCCAACGAATTTCACTATGATGAAATTTTTAGTCCAATACGAATTACAGTAGCTCCTATTTTAGTTTTGGGAGGTTTTGTATTGGGTATTTTTGCCATAATGAAGAAAGCGGATTAATTCCATAAGTCATTTCCATGAGTTTTTTAGAAGCTATAATCCTTGGAATTATTCAAGGATTAACCGAGTTTTTACCTGTAAGTAGTAGTGGCCATATTGAAATTGGTAAAGCTATTTTAGATGTACAAGTATCAGATCCATTGTTATTTTCTATTGTCGTGCATGGAGCTACCGCTCTGAGTACAATAGTTGTTTTTAGAAAAACTATAGGGAGTTTATTAGCAGGTCTATTCAAATTTAAGTGGAATGATGAAACTCAATATTTATTCAAGATTGCCTTGTCAATGATTCCAGTTGGAGTAGTAGGAGTGCTATTCGAAGAGCAAATTGAAGAATTGTTTGATGGGAATGTATTTTTTGTTGGCCTTATGTTGCTTTTAACAGGGGTGTTATTATACTTTACTACTTTAGCCAAAGAGAAGCATGGTAAAGTAACCTTCAAAAATGCATTTGTAGTAGGATTGGTCCAAGCTATCGCAATATTGCCTGGAATTTCAAGGTCAGGCTCTACCATTGCAGCTTCCTTAATGTTGGGAATCAATAAAGAAAAGGCGGCTCAATTTTCATTTTTAATGGTATTGCCACCTATCTTAGGAACAGTATTGTTGAAAGTGATAAAGTTTATGGAATTAAGTGGAACTGAAGCTTCCGTTGATGCAGTTGCTTTAGAGCCTATTTCGGGCATGGTGCTAGTTGTAGGGTTTATTTCAGCATTTGTTTCAGGTCTATTTGCTTGTCAGTGGATGATAAAAATTGTAAAAAGAAGCAAATTGCAATATTTCGCTTTTTATTGTTTTGCAGTTGGCGCTATCGCTTGTATTTATACTTTTATTGGAGCCTAATCAATGGAGAATCCATACGTAGAAGGTCGAGTTATTTTAATTGATAAGCCACTGACATGGACTTCTTTTAATGCGGTACAAAAAGTAAAATACGCACTTCGAAAGAAGTTTTCATTAAAGAAAATAAAGGTAGGACATGCAGGAACGCTTGATCCTCTTGCAACTGGACTACTTGTTATTTGTACAGGAAAAAAGACTAAGATTATAGAATCTATTCAGGAGCAGAGAAAAGAGTACACAGGTGTTATCACTTTAGGTGCTACAACCCCCTCTTACGATTTAGAAACTGATATCGATGAGCGATTTGAATTGGACCATATCACTGGAGCAATGATAGAAGAAGTCGCTCAATCATTTGTAGGAGAAATGCATCAAATGCCGCCTGATTTTTCAGCTAAAAAGGTGGATGGTAAGCGTGCTTATGATTTAGCTAGAAAAGGAGAGAAACCGGCATTAAAAACAAAGCTCATTACGATTTATTCGTTTCATGTAGACCATTCTTCCTTTCCAGAAATTAATTTTAGAATTGAATGCAGTAAAGGAACCTACATACGCTCTATTGCCTATGATTTTGGTAAAGCACTTCAAAGTGGCGGACATTTAACAGAATTACGCCGGACAAAGATTGGAGATTATAGTGTTAAAGACGCAATAGATGTAGAGGAATTTTACGATTCCTTGGAAGCCATATAATATAGAGTGGATTTAAGTTTTAATTATTAACTTTGCGCTCGCTAAAATTGACTCCATAATTAAATACGATACACATGAAATTATCTAAGTTCAAGTTTGATTTACCTGAAGAATTGTTGGCAGAGCACCCTGCAGAAAATAGAGATGAGTCTCGATTGATGGTAGTACATAGAGATACAGGTGAAATTGAGCATCGATTATTTAAAGATGTTATCGATTATTTTGATGAAGGTGATGTGTTCATCATGAACGATACAAAAGTATTCCCTGCTCGCTTATATGGAAATAAAGAAAAGACTGGTGCGAAAATCGAAGTTTTCTTATTAAGAGAATTAAATAGAGAAAGTTTATTGTGGGATGTGTTAGTTGATCCTGCACGTAAGATTAGAATCGGTAATAAGTTATATTTCGGTGATGATGACTTAGTGGCTGAAGTGATAGATAATACTACTTCTAGAGGTCGAACTTTAAGATTCTTGTTTGATGGGTCTCACGAAGAATTTAAAGCAATAGTTGAAAGATTGGGAGAGACACCACTACCAAAATACATCCAAAGACCTGTTGAGCCTGAGGATGAAGAGCGTTATCAAACAGTATATGCTAAGAAAGAGGGTGCAGTAGCAGCACCAACTGCAGGAATGCACTTTTCAAAGAATCTCTTGAAAAAAATGGAGATCAAAGGGATTGACTTTGCTTATGTTACATTGCACGTGGGCTTAGGTACTTTTCGATCCGTGGAGGTAGAAGATTTGACAAAACATAAGATGGATTCTGAAGAAGCTGAGGTGACTGAAGAGGCAGCTGAAATTGTTAATAATGCAAAGCGACAAAAAAAGAAAATTGTTGCAGTAGGAACTACAAGTATGCGATCTATTGAAACATCAGTTTCAACTGACGGTTTTATGAAAGCACATAAAGGATGGACTAATAAATTTATCTTCCCTCCTTATGATTTTAGTATAGCAGATGCTATGATTACAAACTTTCATACACCTGAATCCACATTGTTAATGATGACTGCTGCTTTTGGAGGTTATGATTTGATTATGAAAGCCTACAAAGAAGCAATCAAAGAAAAATATAGATTCTACAGTTATGGTGATGCGATGTTGATTTTATAATCAATGAAGCGTTTTGCAATAATAGTTGCTGGGGGCAAAGGGAATCGGATGAAATCTGAGATCCCAAAGCAGTTTATTGAAATTGGAGGTAAACCAATTTTGATGCACACTATCGAGCAATTTTATAAAGCAGATTCCAACATAGAAATTATTCTTGTGCTCCCCAAGGAGCAAATACAATATTGGCAGGAACTTCAAACCAAACATGGTTTTGAAGTTCCTGTTTTAGTTTCAGAAGGCGGTACCTCCAGATTTTATTCGGTAAAGAATGGTTTAGAAAAAGTGACTAGCACTGGCGTTGTTGCTATCCATGATGGGGTTCGTCCTTTTGTTGCTACTTCTACTATTATGAAGGGCTTTGAGATCGCTGAAAAGGAGAAAACGGCCATTCCTACAGTAAATCTAGTTGATTCCATTAGGCGCGTTGATGAAAAAGTTAATAGAGCTTTAAATCGTGCCAATTATCGTTTGGTTCAAACCCCACAAGTATTCGACATAACTTTATTAAAAACGGCATACCAGCAGTCATTTTCTGACACATTCACCGATGATGCTTCTGTAATAGAAGCAATGGGACACTCTGTTACTTTATTTGATGGGAATTCAGAAAACATTAAAATTACAACCCCCTTTGATTTGAAAGTCGCAGAGATGATGGTTGGTGGTTATTGAGATTAGCTTGAGATTGCCTGACTTAACCACTCAATGCGTTCCAACCTTATTAATATCTTTAAACTAATTTTGTTGCTCCTATAACGTTTGCAACTTTGCACTTGATTGCGCTCGAAGTTTTTATGGAGGAGTCATAAGAAATTTGAATGGGTTTCGGCAACGTTGCCCCAATCATTGTCTTCACTAGAAAAGGTGATTGTAAGTCAACATCTCTATTCCAATTTCTTTTTATTTTCAGCACTGAAGCATCTGATATTTTTATTGTGGGTTATCTATTTTGGATATCAAAATATAAGATTAAATTTAGTTTTTTGTGAAATCATGTCAGAATCGTTGAATAAAAGTCAATTAAGACAATATGCTTATTATGCATTGCTCGATCACTTCATAGGTCGTAAAAAGGGGAAATCTTTGACTATAAAGAGTCGAAAGAAATTTTATGATAATCTCTTTAATGATTTGAAAAGGAATGGAGAGCAGCAATTAATACCTATAGATCGAAGGAAAGATTTAAGTGATGCAGAGTTTAAGGAAAAATACTTAAAAAGAGGGATCCCTGTTGTTTTTGAAGGAGCTGCTAAAGAATGGGATTGTGTAAAAAAATGGAGTTTTGATTACTTCAAATCACTTCATGGTACTGATGAAATTGTGATGGCCGATCAGTATAAAATAGAAAATCCCTACGAAAAATTGACTTTGGGCAAACTCATTGATGAAATCAATCAAGGTAGTGGGAAATATTACCGCTTTTATCCATTGTTAAAAAGACACCCAGAGCATCTATTGGATTTTGATTACGAATGGTTGAGAAGTAAGAAAAATAGGTTTTCTTTTTTAGAGGCTTTTCAAGTTTTTATGGGTGGCGATAAAACGATTACTCCAATGCATAGTGCTAACTTACCTAACCTTTTTACGCAAGTGGTAGGGGAAAAAAAGTGGGTACTATATCATCCCAACGACACAGCCATAATCGACCCTGATCCAGTAAAAGGAATTTATCGAAGCGCACCTTTCAAAAAGAAAGAAGGGCCTTTTAATCCTTTTAATCCTGACTACTCACCACCATATAGTTTATTTAACTATATAAGAGGGTATTCAGTGCATTTAAAACCCGGGGATGTTTTGTGGAATCCTCCTTATTACTGGCATGCAGTAGAAAATGTGGGAATGTCAATAGGGGTTGGATACAGATGGTGCGCTCCACTGTATTGTTATCAACTAGCTCCTTTGTATGCTTTTTTGGATACTATGGTAGTGAATCCGCCGATATGGAAGTCTTTAAAATTTGTACAGAAGGATGCCAATTTAATTCATTTATTAGAAGGTGGAATGTTAAAAGAATACCTTGCAAACCAAAAGGCTTAAATCTGAAGTATGGATATAAACATTAAAATTAGTTCGGCGCAACTTAGAAAGTACGCCCAGTTTCAAATTTTAGATCATTTTTTGGGGAGAAAGAGAGCCTATAGCATGACCTTAAAGAATAGAAGGAAGTTTTATGTTCAATTAGAAAGTAGTCTCAAAGAACAGGGGCCAGGTGAAATAATTCCTGTAGAAAGACGGACTAATTTAAGTTTAGAAGAATTTCAGCGTGAGTATGTGGATGGGATGAAGCCTGTAATTTTAGAAGGTGCTGCTAAGGAATGGAACTGTGTGAAGGAATGGAGTCTGGATTATTTTAAAAAGCTACACGGAGAAGACGTTATAGTTATGGCCGACCAGTTAAAAATGGAAAACCCCTATGAGGTAATGACGTTGGCTGATTTAATTGATGGTATCCATAAAGGAACGGGCAAGTATTATCGTTTTTATCCATTATTGGACAAGCATCCTGAGCATATCCTTGATTTTGATTATAAGTGGTTAAGAGAGCGTAGAAATAGAGGAACTCTATTCGAAGCATTTCAAGTATTTATGGGAGGAGATAATACAATAACTCCCATTCACAATGCCAATCAGTGTAATTTGTTTACCCAAGTGTACGGTGAGAAGAAATGGATGTTGTATCATCCAAAACATACCCCAATTGTAGATCCAAATCCAGTTCGGAATGTTTATAGAGATGGTCCCGCTAAAACTGAATCAGGCCCATTTGATCCCTTCAATCCAGACTTTTCCGGACCTTATAAATTGTTTCAATACATTGATGGTTATAGTGTGCATCTAAAACCTGGAGATGTATTATGGAATCCTCCATTTTATTGGCATTCGGTAAAGAATATTGGTAATTCTATCGGTGTTGGCTACAGATGGTTACCACCTGCATATTGCTTTAAAAGTTCTAAATTGTATACATTTCTGGATGCTTTTGCCACAAACCCTCCTATATGGAAGGCGTATAAGCTCTATAAACAAGATATAAATCTTATCCATATGGCTGAGCATGGACAATTAGATGATTATATCCAAAAAAGAAAGAAAAGCTAACTATTGATTGGTTTAGATTTTAATTGATTCACAAAATTTCGAATATTCTGATTGTTCGGTTGCAATGATAGGTACTTTTCAAACCATAAAATGGCATTTGGGAAATCATTTTTTATGTAGTACACATTTGCTTGGTTTAAAATTAACGATAACTCGGAAGGATATTTTTCTAGAGCTTTTGTATTAATCAATAGCGCCTCATCTTTTCTATCTGAATAGATTAACAATTTAATTAGTGGTTCATAACATGCGATGTAAGAGGGTTTGATCTCAATAGCCCTTCTAAATTGTTGAATAGCCTCTGAAGTGTCTTTTTGTGCCATTGAAACCCAACCTAGGTGATAGTGGGGGTCTGCATAGTTAGAATCCATTTGAATGGCTCTATTGTAAACTATTTTTGCTTTATTGTAATTTAATAATGCTCTAAAATACAAACTACCCAAATCAGTGAGGTTGTATTTGTCTTCAAATATACTTACCGATTTTTCGAGATGCGATATGGCCTTTTTCCCTAAACTTACTTTTAGTTGGTCAGAACTTAGTTTTGGAATTTTATTAATATACACTTTGCCAATCAGAGCTTGTAAGGTAGCACTATTGGGTTCTTTTATAACATCAGCAGCAAATAAAGTTTCGTCGCTTTTCCATTCTTTATTTCTAGCCTGAATAGTAAAAAAGGAAGAGGTAGCATATAATAGTAATAAAGACATGCTAATTAACTGTGGTTTCTCAACTTTTTTAAATTTAGAAAGTAGTTCGATTATACCAAAAGGAATAAATATGCTTAGACCAATTGTAGCTACTGTAGCAAATCGTTCAGCAACTATTCCAACTAAAGGAATGAGCCAATTTACAAAAGGAAGTAAGCCTCCGAACATCACTATTATTCCAAATGATACAGGACTTTTACGTTTAAAATTTTTTAAGGCGATATATGTTAGGGTAATAAAAATTAGAATTGTTGCTATGGAAGCTAGGTTATAACCTTTAATGGGAATGGTATGGTATCCATAGTAGGAAACTAAATGGTTAGTAAACAGTATTTTCTTAAAATAAAACCATAAAGTATTTAAACTAAAACTTATACGGTCAATTTCAATAGAAGGGTCGAAAAGTGGATTTTCAATACCTGTATAAATTCGGACGGTTTCGTCTACTTTAGTAATTTTTCGCATAACGCGTATAGCTAACGGAGCCAAAAAGATAAGTGCAGAAAAGCCGATAAGATATTTTACTTTTATTTTCGATTGAAAGTAAATTGCGGTAGGAATAATTCCTAAAAAAATAAGTCCCGTTTTCTTGCTTAAGATTCCCAAAATGAGGAAGATTATCGCAGGGATTATGAGTGAAGTTTTTTTGTGAGTTTGCAAGAAAAGATAAGTAGAGGATAAACAAAACAGCAACATCAATAATTCATCTCTTGATTTTACGTTGTTTACAATTTCTGTATGTATGGGGAGGATGGTAAAGAAAAAGACACAAGTTAAAGTGGTGCCAAATTTTGCATTTGGAAACGTGGATCCAATCACCAAAAGAAAAATACAACAAGAGCTAAAGTAAATTAGAATGTTAATCAGATGGCTTGAGGTTGAATTAATCCCAAATAATTCATTTTCTATGGCAAAGCTTAAGGTCGTTATGGGTCGATAACCATAACTGTAGTCGGATTGAGAAAAGGTATTTTCTGTAAAGATGGACTTAATGTTTGAAAGCCCATTTGTAGCATTTTTATTGTCAGTATAGGCGTAATTATCATCTAGGTTATAGCCATTTTGAAGGGTGTTGCCATAAAAAATAAAACAGGTAATAAATAATATTAAAAAAAACCAGCGTTTACTTGAAGTTTCAACGAGCCCGTTTTCTGTAGATAGTAGCTTTTGGAAATTCATTTTTCTAAATTAGAAAAAGAAATCTTTTCTTTGGATGAATTATTTTGAATACTATGATTTATACTCTCGAAGAACTGCGATCAATTCCTATTTTTTTTATTGTTGGTAAAGGAAGAAGCGGAACCACTTTACTCAGCACAATCCTTGATAGTCACCCAAATGTAGCTTCGGCAACTGAGTCTAGATTTCTTTTGTTAGTGTGGCAGAGGTACAAAAACTTAAATGAATGGAAGCCTGAACTTGCAGAAGAGCTTTTTGACACCGTAATGCAGGATTATAGAGTCAAGTTTTTGTGGGAGTTTCATAAGGAAGCGCTTATTTCACAGTTGAAACAATTACCGGCTGAAACTAAAGTCCAAGACTTAATTAAGGTAATTTATATCTACAGAAATTCAAGTTTTCAAAAGGGAAAGATAAAATTTATAGTAGATAAAAATCCTCGATATACACTGTTTATTGAAAAGTTAGGTCAAATCTTTCAAGATGGAAAGTTCATACGAATTATTAGAGATCCTCGAGATAATATTACCTCACATGTAAAATTTACGCGTAAGAAAGTAGGATTGTTATCCAATAAATGGTTGGAGTATAATTTGCATTATGATAAATGTGAATCAAAAGAGAAAAGTCGATACATAACATTAAAGTTTGAAGATTTGGTGATTGACAAACACACTTTCTTTAGAAAATTCGAAGATTTTACTGGTATTGATTCTCTTGCTGAATTGGAAGAGAAAAGGTTGGGTTTTAAAGAAAAGTTTGAGGAAAAATTTAGCGAGTCACTAAAAGAACAACATCAATCTTCTGTAAAACCATTAGATCCCAAAAAGATTGGACATTATAAAGTAAAGTTAAGTGAGGCACAAGTTAGAACTATTGAATCAGTTAGTTTTCCATATGCTGAGCGGTATGGATATGTGATTGATCAACCTCAAAGAAAAGTGGCAATCAATGAGAAGATAGCTTATTCTTTGGGTTATGGTTTTCACAGGTATGGAAATACTTTTTTGTATAACCTCCCTTATAAATCAATTGTTTGGCTTAGGTCTTTTCTCATTCAAAATGTTTTTGTGAATAAGAAAAGTAAACTAGATAAAGTAATTAAAGAAAATGCCTGAGATACACTTTGTAGTAGGTATTTGGAGATCCGGAACTACCATGTTGCGGGAAGTGTTAGATATGAGTGCCGAGGTAAAAAGTTATCCTGAGCATTTTGTTTTATTAAATCATCTCTCAAAGGCCTTTCAATTTGATGAGCAGAGCAAACAAGAAATGCTCCAGTCTATTCTTTCTAATCAAGATTTTTTACACTTTGCGAAGCCAGATGTTAATCGATTGGAATCTCTTTTTTTAGCAGCAAATAACTTTGAAGATGCCATTAAAGCAACCTATGAAAGTTGTTTAGAAGATCACGAGAGACCATCAATTCTAATTGATAAAAATCCAATATACAGTTATTATCTACCACAGATAATGTCACTTTTCCCTGATTCTAAGTTTATTTGGATGGTTCGAGAGCCAAAAGATAACTGTATATCCAGAGCTAAACATAAGATTCAGCATTTTGCCGATTATAGTTATTTGGCTAGTTGGTGGAATCATACCAATGAATTGATTGCGAAACAAGCAAATCAATACCCTGATCGATTTTTATTGGTACATTATGATGCTATGTGTACGCAACCAGTAAAGTATACACAGCTAATTTGTGACTTCTTAGGAGTTTCATTTGAGTCGGAGATGCTTAATTTTAGGAAGAATAAGGACCAGAAAATAAATGCCTATTTGTCCTCTTTGCAGGCAAGAGACGGAAAGTTAGATCCTATTTATTTAAAACAAAAATATGCGATGTGGGAGAACTTACAAAAACCCATCAATACATCTAAAATGAAACAGTGGGAAAAGGAATTAACAAGCGCCCAAATTGCATCCATTGATAGATTGAGCCAAGCATATTACAAGAGTTTAGTAGAGGGAAAGTTTAAGGTGTCTCCAAAAAAGTCTTTGGTTTGGAGCTTATTAGTTCGCCTTAGCCTTGGTAAGTTAAAGTGGGATATTAGACGAAATGTAAAACATTAGGGCCAAAATAATCGATTAATTCTCAAAATCGTTCGAGCTATAAACCGAATGCTGCTCCAAAGTATCTTTTTCATCCATACTGGATAGTTTCTGATTCCTGGTTTACTTTGAGTAATGGCCTGCCATGCTAATCCATTCAATACTTTGCCACAAATTTCAGTTTTAAATGCAATGAATTCAGGGCGAATGACATCAATTAATAAGACTAATCTTTTCTGGTTAGTGAGGTTTTGCGCATAGTGATTTTGTGCATCATTGAACAAAATCACCTTACCTTCTTCCCATGCTCTTGTTTCTCCATTCACTGTAAAGGCACATAATGGAAGCCCTGATGGAACTACAATAGGTAGGTGAACACGAATTATAGCATTGGTGTCGCCATTGTGAGGTTTTATTTTACTATTTGGATCCAATTCAGAGATAGAAAAGGAAACAATACCTGGAATTTGTTTGGCTATTTTCCATGTTTCTATGAATGAGCCGTGATGTTTTTTGAAAAAGTAACCCCAGAAAAGTAGGCCTTCTGTTTTCCAACTATTGGATTTGCTCAGTAAACTTTTATTGAAATAGGGCTTTAATTTATTATTATGAACAAAGGCCAATGCCTCTCTTTTGATGATTTCAAAATTATCTTCTAATAGCTCTGCCCATTCAAAGTCTTCCTTATTATAGAAACTTGGCTCGTCAAGTAGGTAGGGTTTTAAAGTATAGGAATACCAAATATTACTCCTGTTCATCGGTTCTACTTTTGATAGAAAACTGCGGATATTGATTCAATAATCTGTTTTGACGATAGATGTACTGGGCAATGACTCCCAAAGCCATTAGTATTAAAGAGGCTGAGAATAAAATGGATACAGCAATAGATGTAAATCCAAGTTGTGCCTTGAAAAATAGCTTTTTAACAATGTAAAAGATTCCAACTCCAAAAGAGATAAAACTACCAGCGATTCCGACTTTAGTTAAAAGTTGTGCTGGAAAAGAAGAGTAGGTAAACATGATGTTAAAGAATAGTCCAAATAAATTAGAGAATCTATACGTTGACTTTTTAGTTGCCTGATTAAAGTTGATGGGCACAAATAGTACGTTTTTGGTATACCAAGCTAAGACTTCATCTATAAAAACAAACGGCGTTTTATGCTTTCCAAGCTGAGAATAAATTTGCTTTCGAATCAATCGGAAAGCTGATCCTTCTCCGTAACCTTCAGAAAAATTTCGAGTAGCACGTTTAAATTCTTTACTAATTCGTTTACGAATTATGTTTTTTTCTTGATTTTCAGGAATGCCAAATACTACATCTGCTTTTTGTCGATTCAAAGCATTAATCAATCCTTCAATTTCTTCAACAGGATGCTCAAAGTCATCATCCATCGTTAATAGAAGTTCACCTTTAGCTTCTATGATTCCAGCTAAAGTTGCACTATGTTGCCCAGAATTTTTATGTAATGTAAGGCCAATTATGTTGTTGTATTCAATTGCTTTTGATTCTATTATTTCGTAACTACTGTCATTGCTGCAATCGTCAACAAGAATCAATTCCCAATTTAATGTTTTTAAAAAGGAGTCTGTTTCTAATTGGTCTATAAGTTTCCCAATGCTACTTTCTGCTTGATAAACAGGAATTACGATGCTTAGGTCTTTTAATTTCATGGGAAGACTCTCTTTAAAATTCTGTTGTAAATAGCTTGTTGGGAAGGAGGGATTAATTCGACAATACTCCTAGCATATGGTTCCTCGTCAGCATTAAAAAAGATGTCATCCTCTGTTAATGGTTCACTGATATTGAAATCGTCAAACTTTAAAAGTTCAATTTTTTTGCGGTATTGAGTATAATCCTCCCTGGTTTGCTCCATCCATACGACTTCTTTATTTTCATGAATCCTTTCAGCTATTTTATACCCCATGAATTCATTGTAAGCAATGGCTTGTTTGTTGGACTTTAGTACTTGAGCATAATTTTTTTCAAACGCATTGATAAAAAAGTTCCAATCATTTAAAATAATGGAAGCTGTAATTGAAATTTCATAATTTCTATCTTCGTTCCAGATAAATATTCCCCCTTCAGAAGTCTTATTTACAAAATCAATGTTTTTACCATTGATAAGACCTATCGCAGAGTCATTTTTATAGATAAGAAAGTAATAGTGATTGACTGTTCTAATTTCTTTGAACCATTCGAGCTGTTGTTCTCTAGTGATTTGTTGCCGATGAATCATTTTATTTTTAATGATATCAGTATTTCGGTATTGACGAATCAGTTCTAAATCCTCTCGCTCTACTTCTTTTAATTCCAGACCGTATTTTTTAATTTTCATGATTAAGTACCTTGTAATAAAAAACCGCCGTCCATTGTTAAAGTTATTCCGTTAATCCATCGTGCTGCATCTGACAACAGAAAGCAAGCAGCCTGAGCCAAGTCTTCTGATTCTCCAGCTCCAAATGGATATTTAGCAACGTGCTCTTCCATAAACTCCAAGGATCCTTTTTCAATGCCTTTTTCATACATCTCGGTTTTAACCATAGCTGGCGCAATGCAATTGCTTCGGATAAGTTTACCTTTTAATTCCAAGGCAAGCACTTTAGAATAAGTTTCTAAAGCTGCTTTACTAGCAGTATACATGCTTCCACCTATGTAAGGATGTTTAGCTGATATGGATGAGATGAATACAAAGGCGCCTTGTTTATTAAGCTTTTTCTTTTTGATTAGTTGAGCACTTAAATTAACCGCTGCAAAAAAGTTGATGTCCCATGTTTTCATCATCTTTTCTTTTTTAGCAAATCGAATGGGCATCGTGTCTAAAATACCAGCTGAATAAACCACCCCATCAATATTTGGTAAATCAGAAATCCACTTTTCTATTGTCGAATCTTCACTAATGTCACCACAAAAATGCTGGTGATTTTCTGATATAATTTTTATTTCTCTTCGCGAATTGGTATATACTTCAGCTCCTGAATCGATTAATTTTTTGGCTGTAGCAAATCCAATTCCTCCGGAAGCTCCTGTAATTAGTATTTTTTTGCCATTAAAGTCATAATTAGCAGCTTCTAAAATTCGATTGGTGTCAAGCATACGATGTCTTTTGTATTGATAATGCAACTGCCCCATGATAATCCAACTCCAAAGCCGCAGAATAACATTTTTTTATCCTTACTATCTACTGATAATTGGTCACAGATGGTTAAGGGGATGGAAGCAGAGCTAGTATTTCCATATTTTGTAAGTGAAAAAGGCACTTTTTCAGGCCCAATCTTAAGTTTTTTTCGAATAGTTTCTATAATTAATTTGTTAGCTTGATGAAAGATAAAGTAATCGATTTCATCCTTGGTGTAATTCGAGCTTTCTATTAATTGTAGGATGTTTTTTGGCGGTTCTTTCACTGAAAAAGAAAATACATCTAAACCATTTAGTTCTAAATCTTTTGCTGTATGATTGATTCCCGGGCCATAATTTTTTACAAGTGTAGTTTCATCATTTAGTTGGTTTTTGGCTCCTCCATCACGTATTATAATGGCATCGAAACCTTTTCCATCATTTTCCAGATTGAATGGAATACCATCTGCTCCCTCTTCAAAACTTATTGCCGTTGCTGTGGCAGCATCACCAAATAACGGGTAAGTGCTTTTGTCCTCATAGTTTGTAGATATAGTTGATACATCTCCGCAGATTAACAGACCTTTTTTTAACTGCCCGTTCTGCAGAAACTGAGAAATTACAGAAAGTCCATAGACATACCCCGAACATCCAAGGCCTATATCAAAAGCCATACAGTTAGAGGGCAGTCCCAAACGATCTTGTAATATGATGGCAGAAGAGGGGAGATAGTAATCTCTAGATTGGGTAACGAGTACTAAGATGTCTATTTCTTCTCTTTCCCAATTGAGTTTCTCCAATAGTATTTTAGCCGCTTTTTCTCCGAGGTCTGTGGTTGTTATACCTTTTTCAGCATGCCTCTTTTCTTCTATTCCAGTTGTTTTTATTAGAAAATTTCGTTCAGTCTCGGTGACGTAATCGTAATCTCTGTTAGCTATCTTTTTTTGTGGCACTACACTGCTTATGCCATTGATACGGATATTTGGAATATTGAAAATGGCCATTATGACAGTTTGGATTCGAACAAGTTATAGAGGTCTTGTAATGTTTTTGAATTTCTTAATTCCTCCCCTGTTATACTAATGTTGTATTCAGATTCTGCCAAAGCCATAATTAATAAAGCATGCATACTACTCCAGTATTCGCTATCCTCTAATAGTTCATTTTTATCGATAATCACATTATCTTCAATTTCTAATGTTTCTCTTACATTAGATTCGAAATCTTTCCAGTTCATTTTATAATTTATTTATGTTTCCCAGATACAGCCATTCCAGCTTAAGCCTGTTCCAAAGGCTGCGATTAAAATTCTCATTCCAGGTTTGATTCTGTTTTGTTGATTTAAATTGTGAATTAATATTGCGATTGATAAACTTACAGTATTACCATAGTTAGCAACATCTATGACTACTTTTTCTTCAGGTAGTTTAGCAACTTTTGTTAAAGCTTTTACAATAAATTCATTGGGTTGGTGAAGCAAATACAGGTCAATATCATCTTTTTTTAGGTTATTTTTATCCAAAATCAATTGTATCATTTTGGGTATACGGTCTAAAGTAAACCGAAATACGCCAGCCCCATCCTGATAGAATTTAGCTGGAATCTGTTGTTCACCAAATTCATTTGTAAAAGGGATGTATGAGTCCTCATTTATTGGGTGTCTATTTTCTCCATCCCTTATGATGATTTTGTCTTTTTTACTCCCATCATTTCCAAAGTAATAACTATGGAAAGCTTGTTCTTCTGATTTTTCAATTATATAGGCTGCTGCACCATCACCAAAGATGAAACGGTTCGCCTTGTCATTTTCGTCAATTGTTCTAGTAAGAGAGGAAACAGCAATCACTAATACTTTTGTTGCTGCACCTATTTTAATCAGTCCATCGGCATGCGAAAGTAGATAAATAAAACTACTACATCCTTGATGCACGTCCATCGCTCCTAAATCAGTTTTTAAACCTAATTTGTGTTGTAAGACGCCTGCAGTTATTGGAGTGTAATAATCACGTTCAGGAGAGGTGAAAAGTATAAAATCGATTTCTGTCCTTAAATGTGGATGGTCATTAAGTAGTTTTTCGGCTGCTTTTAGACCCATGTCCGATGGCACTTCGTTATCCGCTATAATATGACGATTGTGGATGCCTAATTTGGGCCAAGTCTTACTATCTCTCTCCTCTGGAAACTTGAGGAAGAAATCTTCATTAGTAAAAGTTTTGGATGGAAAGTAAAGCGCACTTTCAGCAATTCTGGGCATTTCGTAGTTTTATTGCTAAGATATAAAAGTATATTTAATAATAATAGTGCCTTTAGTCTTACTTTCTTTTTAATTTATGGTGTTGTAGAAAGGTAAGATGAAATGGATTAAAATTAAGCCCTAATTATATTTAGTCGATAAGGTAGCTTGAATTCTATATATACCCATTATCCATAGCGAATTTTACTAGCCCTACTGAGTTTTTACAATCAATCTTACTTAACAAGTTTCTTCGGTGGGTTTCTGCGGTATGCTTGCTAATGAATAGTTTGTCAGCAATTTCTTGAGAATTCAATTCTTGACAAACCAATCGTAAAATATCAATTTCGCGCTTGGTTAACTCAGAGTAATTCGGGTCTTCTTTTTTGCGATAACTTTCGATTAATTCTTGTTGCGCCTCCTGAGAGAAATAGTCCTTCCCATTAATTACGGTTTCAATAGCATTTGCCACCTCTACGTCACTTGAAGTTTTTAATAAATATCCACTTACTTTGGCAGAGATGGCCTCTTGAATTTTTATACTGTTGAGGTGCATACTTAGAATAACTACTTTTAAATTTGGTCGTTTAGCTAAAACTTCTGCAGTTGCTGTGATGCCATCCATCTCAGGCATATCAATATCCATCAAAACTAGGTCTACATCAAGGTCGTCTAACTGATTTAATAAAGCGATGGCAGACTCGTATTTTCCTACTACTTGTATATTTTCTTTTGCGGATAGTATAACCGCTAACCCTTGACGAAATAATTGATGATCGTCTACAATTGCTACTTTTATCATACTTATTTTTTTAATTCCACAATAAAGATACTGCCCCTACCTTTTTCTGAATCGATATGTAGTTCTCCTCCCAACCGCTTGACTCTAACTTTTATATTCTCCAATCCAATGCCTCCAGATAATTGTTTTGGGTCAAATCCAACTCCATTGTCTTCGAAGATAAGGTTAAATGTATTTTCGCTGAAATTGGTTTGTAAGCTTATTTCAGTCGCTTTTGCATGCTTTAAGGTGTTGCTAACTAATTCTTGGATGATTCTATATAGCTCAATGCCTGCAGCTTGACCTAAAGAGGGCGTTTTGGGGTGCAGGAATAGATTAAATTCTATTCCTTTGGTTTGCTCAAGTGTTCTGAACAATTGAGTTACAGCCTCATTTAATCCATATTTGTGAACCAACCCAGTTGAGAGATTGTGTGCAATGCTTCTAACTTCATTCACTGCTAAATCAATGATCGCTAGGTCGTCAGGTTCTACTTTGTTAGTCGGTTTTCGGAGTGCTAATTTTAAAGCCGCTAAGGTGCCACCCAGTCTATCGTGTAAATCTTGTGCAATACGTTCTCGTTCTGTTTCTTGCCCTTGAAGAATGGCTGCATAGGCTTTAGACTCTTGATCGTAAAGTAACTCATCCAAACGTGCATCTTTTATTTGGAGTTCGAGTTGATCTAGCTTTGACTTGTGCTTAAAGCTTCTGTAGATATATAATGCTAAAATAGCCAATATAAAAACTCCTGCAAGGGCTAACAATAGCAGTTGGTTTTTTGCTTTGTTTTCAAGAGCAAGTTTTTTAGCTTTTTCTATAGATAGCTGAAGTGCCGCTTCTTTTTTTTCTGTCTGAAATTTTACGACACTTTCTTGAATGCTTTTTTTTGTTTTTTCGGTAATCAATTGGTTGGAAAGCTCATTGTATTCTTCTAGGTATAGAATCGTATTCGGTTTGTCATTAGCGGCAATTGCATATAGTAGTTTAGTATATAAAATATCTTTGTGAACTTCTATTGATACCGCTTTTGCTATGAGGTCTTCTGATAAAGAAAGGTAGCGTTGGGCTGAATCTAATCTTTCCCAATTAATATAGGCATTAGTTATTTGGTTGTATTTCCAAGCCAGATTATTGGTGCTTTCCATTTCGAGGAGGTAACCAATGTTTTTCTTTAAGTAATAAATTCCTTCCTCATATTGCCCGAGCCAAACAAGAGCCGCACCCTTGTTGTCGTAGAGTTGATAATAATCAATTGGCTTAGATAAAGAGTCTTCATCTAATATTGAAATTCCTTGATTATAATAAAAAATGGCAGAGTCGTCTCGGTCCTGATTGTAATGTAAAAGGCCCAAAAGATTATAACACGCGGCCAAATCAGTTGGACTTCCTCTTGCCATTTGGTAATGGTTAATGCTTGATACTACATAAAATCGTGCAGTGGAATAGGACTGTGTATAATAGTTTAGGTTCGCTAAAGCTATCTCAGCGTTAGCGATGGCATCAAAATCTGTCGTTTTTTCCCTAATTTTTAATGTTCTTAGATAGAATTCACTAGCCTCCACAAATTCCCCCTTATTAAAGTGGAGGTGGCCCTTGTTCATTAAAATTTGTGAATATATTAACGTGTCTATTGGGTCGTTTATCTCTGCAAGTAATTGGTTGGCTAACACCATAGCGCTGTCAGGATTTACACTCCTTAGTGCTATGATGGTATTATTTCTCTTATCCCAATCTTGCCATTTTGATTGAACACTAGCGAAACTAACTATTTGAATAAAGAGTAGGATGCTAAAACCAATAAACTTTATAGCCTTCTTAAGTTTAGTTTTTCTCAATTTGATCAGTTTGTATCGGTTGGAAGGTCTTTCGGTAAAGAGATTTGTCCGTTCGTTTTTCTTCCACCTTTTATAGCACCAGCAGAGTCGATCACAATTATGACCCCATTACTATTACCCGAATCGGTTATGGATTTTAATTTACACAAATCAGGTTCAGCATAGGTGTGTACGTCTGGCTCTCCTGCACCACTATCTTCTATCACTATAGTAATAAGAACCTCTAAACCTTGACATTCTATCCCTAATTGTTCGCAGATAATTGGACCATGAATTAAAGGGTCATACTTGCAACAATTTGTAGAAATGGGCTCAAATTGATGGTCGTAAGTAACTTCAACTCCTAAATAAGTGTACCCTCCATTTTCGGTGGTTTCAATTTGCCAATTGCCGGTAGTTTTGTTTTTTAAATTCATCATTTGTTTTTTTATGATTACTAATATCTAATAAATGTAGGCTTCTTCCAAATTATGCTTTTGTTCAACTAGAAATGTTAAAAATCTCTTAGCTTGATTTTATTAATCACTTTGATTAAATATGATAAAGTTAGCAATTAGCTACTGGTGTATAAATACCTACTTTTGAGTATATTTAGATTGGAGAAAATCTGGAGTGGTTTTTATTGGATAAAAAACCGAAGTCGAATTGGAAGTAATTGGGAGTGTCTTTACACTCGCTTTTTATATCCAGAATTTTAGATTTACTCGTTTCACCTGACTTGTTTTTAAATTCACAGGAGAAAGATGGTGGAAATCCTTCAATCAATTGTTCAATTTCATTTCGATGAATACAATGGTCATAAAAGTGAAAATACTGGTCGGCAGCATCAGTATAAATTCTTGTTAAGGAGTCGTAAATACTGTAATATATAATATCTAACTTGCCATCTCTCAAAAAAGATAGTTCTTGATATTCCTCTATTCTGTTAGCGATGTTTTTCCAAGTTGCCTTAGTGCCGATAAAAATATCTTCCATTGACAACCTTAGACTGTTTTTCTTCCGAATACTCATCAAGTCAGTGATAGAAATGCACGGATGTTTGAGTTTAGGTAGGGTGTCTGAATTGATTTCCTCTAATTGATTCACCAATATAAAAATACAATGTGTTTTCATCGCAACGACTGTTTAGGATTACTCTACAAAGGTGAAGTTTAGAATACAGAATTTCCTCACGGAGAAATTGTAATTTATTCTACTTAGAAATGAGTAGAGGAGGATATTAGGGACTAATAAAATGCTGAATTACTTCAACTTTTCAACATCACTCTTTTCTGAAATAAAACCATTTTCAGAATGTTTTATCCAATTGATGCCCGGTTTTTTGCCTACCTCAAAAGAGCCAAATTGATCGTCAATTCCTAAAAATTGAGCGCCATTGATTGTTGCCCATTCTAATAATGTTGCTGTAGAGATATCTGGGAATGTTTTTGAAACAACCTTCAATTCATCCAACACAGATAAGGCATAATTGCTTGCCAAACTATCGGTTCCTATAGTACATTTTGCTGCTTTTTTTACAAAAAGTGGAATGTTGGGTAAAGTATTTTCTATGTATTGATTGGCATTTGGGCAGAAGCACCAGAAGATATTTTGGTTTGATTTTTCAGTAAAATCAATGTCATTTTCAGAAGTGAATGTGTTGTGGACTAGTAGTGTTTTTGCTTTTTGAGGTAATTTGTTTAAATAACCTTTTAATGAGCTTTCAAAGTTGGCTTCCCAGTGATCCATTGAAATGCCGAAGCTTTGTAGCATTTCTGCCAATCTGCCTTCACCGCTCTGGTAAAAGGTATTCTCATCTTTGTTTTCTTGATTGTGAATACATATCGGTTGATCTGATTGGTGATTCTCTCGAATCAAGTCAAACAATTCATTGGATACAGAGTATGGGCTGTGCGCAACAATACTTTTTGGGAGATTTAGATTCATAAGTCCCACTTCCAATCCCTTTGCTCTTGAATATACCTCCTTGGCTTGAGATGGATTAAATCCGAAACACTCTAAAAAAGTGTGGTAGTATATATTGCTGTTGGCTTTTGTAGTAAAAGAGGAATTTCCATTAGAAATATCTCCAACTGCTACAATTCCGTTTTTCCACATTTCTGCATCCGCTATTTTTATCGCCTCTTGAATTTCTAACTCATTAGTACTACGTTTCGATTGTAATTCTTTTACAAATCCGTCAATGTGGGTGTGCTCCTGAATCTTTCCTTTTAAATGCGACAATTCTAGATGGCAGTGTGTGTTTACAAATCCCGGGCAAAGGATTCCTTCGAAAAATTCAATCAGATTGGGATCAATGTTATTTTCCGCCCTTGAAATGGCTTTTATTTCACCATTTTCATCAATGGAAATGACTCCATTTTTAATAGGGGCTGAACTAATTGGGAAAATGATGTTTGCACTTAGATATCTCATGGGCTTAACCGGAAGGAGGACAAAAATAAACAATACATAGGCCGTTGCAAAAGCATTTTGATTAAATTATACAACGCTTGATTAATAGATGAACCACAGCAACCTACTGGTTGTGAGGATTCAGATATTATGAAAAGGAAGTAGAATACGGTCAAAATGCTTTAGTAGGTTGAAAAGATATATTATTGCAAGGGTCTTGGTAACTTTGCGCTGCAATGGAGAAGGAGACAAAAAAGAACATAAGAGACTTAACTGCTGCTGAATTGGCGGAATTTTTTACCACAATTGGGGAAAAGCCATTTCGCGCAAAGCAAGTAGAAGAATGGCTGTGGCAAAAAGGGGTGAGAACTTTTGATGAAATGACCAATTTATCGGAAGGTTTACGTTCAAAATTGAAGGAGCATTTCACCATTCATGGAGTGAAAGTGGCCGAAAAACAAATCAGCAGTGACCGCACCATAAAAAATGCGTTCGAGCTATACGATAGCAACATTACTGAAGGGGTTTTAATTCCGAGCACCACCAGAATGACTGCTTGCATTTCATCTCAAGTAGGCTGCAGTTTAAGTTGTAAGTTTTGTGCTACTGGTCGTTTAAAGCGATTAAGAAACATAGATGCCGATGAAATTTTTGATCAAGTGGTGCACATTAAACAACAGGCAGAAGAGCATTACAAAACTCCATTGACCAATATCGTGTATATGGGAATGGGCGAGCCATTACTGAACTATAAAAATGTGTTAGCCTCAATCGATAGAATTACTTCTCCTAAAGGATTAGGGATGTCGCCAAGAAGAATTACTGTATCAACAGCTGGTATTGCAAAAGCAATTATGCGTCTTGGAGACGATGAGGTGAAATTTAATTTAGCACTTTCATTGCATGCAGCTAATGATGAGAAGCGGAATCAAATAATGCCCATCAATGAGCAAAACAACCTAGAGGTTCTAGCAGAAGCGTTAAAGTACTTTTATGAAAAAACGGGTACACGTGTAACTTATGAATACATTATTTTTAAAGATTTTAATGATGAATTAGAAGATGCTCGTGAATTGGCTGCTTTCTGCAAACACATTCCATGTAAAGTAAATATCATTGAATACAATTCAATCGACGATGGAGAACTACAGCAAGCTGATAGTGGAAAAGTAGATGCATTTGCAGCTTTGTTAGAGAGTAAGAATATTGTCGTTAATATCCGTAGAAGCAGAGGAAAAGACATAGATGCTGCCTGTGGTCAATTGGCCAATAAAAACGAAGCAGCAGTTCACAAAGAACTGAAATAATTTGTAGCTGTTATATGGTATGTAAATACAGCTTTAATACCTATTTTTGGGCACCAAACAATGCAATATTCCTTATCTAAAATAAAGGCTCCAATTCTTCAAGAGATGGAAACGTTCGAAAGTCACTTTCGCGACTCCATGAAATCTCAAGTGGCATTATTGGATAAAATCACTCATTACATTATCAAACGAAAAGGCAAGCAAATGCGGCCGATGTTTGTTTTTTTATCTGCTAAACTTTTTAGCGATACTACTGAGAAGAGTTACATTGCAGCGTCTCTAATTGAACTACTCCACACCGCTACTCTCGTTCACGATGATGTTGTGGATGAATCTTATCAACGTAGAGGTTTTTTCTCCATCAACGCTTTATGGAAAAATAAAATAGCGGTTTTGGTCGGCGACTACTTGTTGTCAAAAGGACTGTTGTTGTCTGTTGATAATAATGGGTTTGATTTATTACGAATTGTTTCCGACTCTGTAAGGAAAATGAGTGAAGGTGAATTGTTGCAAATTGAAAAGGCGCGACGACTAGATATTGAAGAACCCATTTATTTTGACATTATCACAAAAAAAACTGCAACATTAATAGCTTCTTGTTGTGCTACTGGTGCCGCGTCTGTTGGACAACCTCAGGAAGTAGTTGATAAAATGCATGATTTTGGAGAGCTAACCGGAATCGCATTTCAAATAAAGGATGACCTTTTTGATTACGGTAACTACAAGGACATAGGCAAGCCTGTCGGGATAGATATTAAAGAGAAAAAAATGACGCTTCCTTTGATATACGCATTAAATAATTGCAGTAAATTAGTACGCCGAAAAATGATTCGAATCATAAAGAATCACAGTGAGGAATCAGAGAAAGTACAAGAAGTAATTGACTTTGTTTTGAAAAGTGGCGGAATAGAATATGCAACTGAAAAAATGTATGAATACCGCGCAAAAGCATTGAAAATATTACACGAATTTCCTGATAATCCTGCTAGACAGAGTTTAGAAGAATTAGTAATGTATACCACGGAAAGAGTTAAGTAATGGTGAAAAGAATTTTGTTTGTTGCATTCGTTGCAGCAATAGTTGCATGTGGTGATTCAACACCGAAAAGCGAGTTAGATAAAGTAAAGAGCGATAGCGCGTATGCTGATTCTACTGGAATTTTTCAAGAAACCTACCCCAATGGTAAATTGAAAATTAAGGGATACCTTAATGAAGGGAAAAGAGACGGTGTTTGGGAGTATTACTATGAGAATGGTTTTACCTGGAGTAAAGGAGTATACAAGAACGGGGTGCGAGAAGGTTATTCTATGGTTTATCATGAAAACGGAGTGAAGAAAATACAAGGGGAGTATAAGGAAGGGAAAGCTGCTGGTATTTGGAAATTCTGGTCTGAACAAGGAGAATTGATCAAAGAAGTTAATATTGAAGAAGACGGTATGCCAGCCGAATTAAAATAACATTTCTTTCGTATTTTTAGCTTAGCTAAACAACATCATAGTTTGATTCCACAGGATAAAGTTGCTGAAATTATAGAAACTGCTCGAGTAGAAGAGGTCATAGAAGATCACGTAACACTTAAGCGGAGAGGAGCCAACTTGCTCGGAAATTGTCCGTTTCATAACGAAAAAACACCTTCATTTACCGTGTCCCCGGCCAAGGGAATCTATAAATGCTTTGGCTGTGGAAAGGCTGGTAATGTGGTTAATTTTTTGATGGATCACGAACAATTGAGTTATCCTGAAGCTCTGCGTTCTTTGGCTAAGCGATACAACATTGAAATAGAGGAAGAGGAACTTACCGTAGATCAGCGACAAGAATTAAATGCAAAAGAGAGTTTGTATATTGTTTCTCAGTTTGCTGCAGATTTTTTTCAAGAGCAATTGACTCAAACACAGAAGGGAAGAGCAATTGGTCTTAGCTACTTTAAAGAAAGAGGCTTTTCGGAAGAAACCATTAAAAAATTTCAGTTAGGATACAGTCCAGATGAATGGACTGCGCTTACAGATGCAGCTATTGAAAAAGGGTACCAGTTAGATTTTCTAGAAAAAACGGGATTAACTATTGTTAAAGAAGAAAAGAAATTCGATCGATTTAAAGGTCGGGTGATGTTTCCAATTCAGAATATATCTGGTCGTGTTTTGGGTTTTGGTGGCCGAATATTGACAAGCGATAAAAAAGCAGCGAAATATCTGAATTCACCCGAAAGTGATATCTACCATAAAAGTAAGGTGTTATATGGTATTTTTCATGCAAAAAAATCGATTGTAGCAAAAGATACTTGCTACTTGGTGGAAGGATACACAGATGTTATCTCATTGCATCAGAGTGGAGTGGAAAATGTGGTCGCTTCAAGTGGAACTTCTCTAACAATCGAACAAATTCGGTTGATCAAACGCTATACTCCAAACATCACTATATTGTTCGATGGAGATGCAGCAGGGTTAAAGGCTTCTTTTCGAGGGATTGATATGATTTTGGAAGCAGGTTTAAATGTGAAAGTGGTTTTGTTTCCTGATGGGGAAGATCCTGATTCGTATGCCAAAAACCATACACAAGCTGAAATTCTAACGTTTTTAGACTCGGAGTCGAAAGATTTTATCAAATTTAAGACAGACGTGCTTTTAAAAGAGGCAGGTAAGGACCCTATTAAGAAGGCAGGACTTATTAAGGATATAGTAGAGAGTATTGCATTAATTCCGGATCCCATTATTCGATCAGTATACATACAAGAGTGCAGCAGTATGATGGGGATGGAAGAAGAAATGTTATTGACAGAACTCAATAAGTCTCGAAAGCAGAAAATTAGTAAGAAGTTGGCTGCTCCTAATGAGTCTACCCCACAAATTAATGTGCCTGAATACTTACCCAAAGAAGGCGGTAAGTCAACCACTAAAAAGATAAACTATCAAGAGCAAGATATTATTCGCTTAATGATTCAATACGGATTGAATGAGATAGAGTTAGAAGTGGATAAGGATGAGAAAGGGAATCCAATCAAAGAACCGTTCAAACTAGTGGAGGTGATTCTATCAGATTTAATGCAAGACGATATCGCTTTTGATGATCCTATTTTTGCTTTAATTTATAAAGAATTTACAGATGCTTACGAGAAAGAAATACTACTTGAAGAAAAGCACTTTATTCACCATATTGATGATACCATCAGGCAAGTTTCCATTGACCTCATTTCTCAACCCTATGAGTTGAGTGCCCAATGGGAAGAAAAACATCAAATATTAACTCAAAGAGAAACCGATGACCTTTTTAAAACGATTCAATCAGGGTTGAATTATTTTAAATTTAAGAAGTTGAACAACCTTAAGAATGAAAAAAGGAAGTTGTTGACGGATGCAACCGAATCGGAACAATACACTGATATACTACTTGATATTATAAAAATTGATACCTCTAGAAAGAATTTAGCTAAGATTTTAGGAATAGTAATATCAGATTAAAACAATGAAAGACCTGTTTATTCAGCTTAAAGCAATTTTGGAATATAAGATAATTGAAGTCTCCAATTATTCTTTCACATTGTATCATATATTTCTTTTTGTTGGAATTATTCTGGTGGTTAGGTTGCTTGTTAAAGCAATGGAAATGTTTGTCCGACGAAAAGTTAGCGGCAAAGAATGGATTGACGAAGGGAAACAATTCGCGATCATTCAGATTATGAAATACGTAATGTACGCTGCTGGAATAATTATCGGAATGAAGAGCATTGGACTTGACATTACAGTGTTACTCTTTGGTTCTACAGCCTTATTTGTAGGCTTAGGGTTTGGATTGCAAGAGGCATTCAAAGATTTGGTGTCTGGGGTTATATTATTGTTTGAGGGTAATGTTCAAGTGTCAGATGTCATTGAAATGGACAATGGTATTGTAGGTGTGGTGAAGGTGATCAACTTGAGAACATCGAAAGTGAGGACTAGAGATGGAATAATGATGGTTGTTCCCAATTCTGAGTTGATTAATAGGCGTGTTGTTAATTGGAGCAACAGTAATAAGTTGACGCGATTTCATGTGACAGTTGGGGTGGCTTATGGAACCGATGTAGAAAAAGTTAGGGACTTGTTGTTGGAAGTCGCCCAAAAAGAAGATACAATTACCACTAGAATACCATCTTTTGTTCGTTTTTCTGATTTTGGTGATAGTGCATTGATTTTTGAATTGCATTTTTGGTCGGAACAAGTCTGGCGAATCGAGAACACTAAGAGTAATCTAAGATTTGAAATAAATAAATCATTTCAACAGAATAAAATTCAAATTCCTTTCCCTCAACGAGATCTTCATATCATTTCTGATAAAAGAAAGACAGAAGATTAAGCTCGAATTATTGTTTCCTTTCGCCTGAGAACTATTACTTTTGCGGCCATGAGTAATCGTAAACTGATAACTAGGATTTTGCTTTGGAGAAGGCGAAAGATTAATACCAAACAATGGATCATGATTTTGAGCATTGTGGTGGGGTTTGCTGCTGGAATCTCGGCTGTTATCATGAAAAATTTGGTTCACTTAGTTCAATCTTTGTTAACCCATTCCTTCGTTAAAGATTATCATAATTACCTTTATTTTATATATCCAATTGTGGGTATCTTTCTTACCCTCATCTTTATAAAATACATATTAAAGCAAAAAGTAGGGCACGGTATTCCATCCACTTTATATGCGATTTCTACCAAGAGATCCATTATTGCTAGATACAATATGTACGCTTCAGTAGTAGCAAGTGTTTTAACAGTAGGTTTTGGGGGGTCTGTTGGGTTAGAAGGCCCCGCAGTTAGCACGTCTTCGGCAATTGGTTCAAATATTGGTCGATTAGGAAAAGTGAATTATAAAGCCACTACCTTGTTGTTAGGTTGCGGAGCTGCAGGAGCAATGGCAGGCATTTTTAACGCTCCAATTGCAGCCATTGTTTTTGCATTGGAAGTTATAATGTTAGATCTTACTGCTGGTTCTTTAATTCCTCTTTTGTTGGCCTCTGTTTCCGCCGCACTTACTTCTCGATTCATAGCCGGCGATTCGGTACTTTTTAACGTCGAGATTACGGAGTTTTTTAAATTATCAGATACACCATACTTTGTATTGTTAGGTGTTTTTTCAGGTTTAGTCTCTGTTTATTTTAGTAAAGTATATTGGTCAATAGAGGCTCGATTTGATCGGATTAAAAGTCCATTTCAACGACTATGGATTGGTGGGGTTATTCTAGGTGGGTTGATCTTTTTTATTCCTCCTTTATACGGGGAGGGGTTCTTGACAATCAATGAATTGCTGACGGGGAATTATATAAATATTTTTGATGGTTCGGTGTTTTTTGAATACCGAGAGAATTTGATCGTAGCTATCGGATTACTTTTCTTAATGATGGCATTCAAGGCTATGGCGACGGCAGTAACTTTTGGTGCTGGAGGAGTTGGGGGAATTTTCGCACCTTCACTTTTTCTTGGATCTACCGCAGGATTTGTTTTTGCCAAAATTCTAAACTACTTCAATTTTATTAACGTTTCAGAAAAGAATTTTATTCTAGTCGGTATGGGAGGTTTGTTAGCTGGAGTTTTACATGCCCCACTGACCGCACTATTTTTGATAGCTGAAATTACCGCATCATACGAGTTAATTACTCCATTGATGCTCACCGCTGCTACTAGTTTTTTGACCGCCAAATACTTTGTACCACACTCTTTATACACCATGCAGCTTGCAAAAAGGGGGGAGTTAATAACACATGATAAAGATAAGGCTGTTTTAACCTTGATGAAATTGCACTCAGAAGTAGAAATGGACTTTAAAACGGTCTTGCCCGAAATGACATTAGGAGAGCTAGTGAAAGTGGTAGCTAAGTCTCATCGAAATATTTTTCCTGTGTTAGATGAAGACGGTATGCTTGTTGGAATTGTACTGTTGGATGATATCAGAAAAATAATGTTTGATCCGAGTTTGTATGATTCCATCACCGTTGCTGATGTAATGTCTGACTTCCCTGATTGTGTATCCTCGATGGATACAATGGACAGTGTGATGTCTAAATTTCAAAAAACTGGGGCATGGAATTTGCCAGTGATTGACAACAAAAAGTACGTTGGTTTTGTTTCAAAATCTAAACTTTTTAACGCTTACAGAAAAATATTAATGGATTTTTCAGAATAGTAAGTTTAGCAAAAATGACGTACCTTGTCTCAAATTTTTTATAAAAAGATGATGAAATTAATGTTTAAGATTTTGCCAATGTGTGTATTACTGTTAACTTCTTTTGTCGGCTATGCTCAAAAAGAGTATAAAGGTATACCTGAAGATTTATCCCAAGAAAAAATCATCTTTCTAAATTATGAACCAATCAATATTTCCGATGAGAGACCTCGATCGAAGGAAGATCGATATATAAGAGAAAGAAAGGAACAACACAACATGGCTGCTAAGCAAGCGAATGACTACTTGCGTACTTCAGCGCTAGATTATCCCTACAAATACGCTATAGCCAATCATTCTACATATAAAAATCTTGTAGAAGCAGGGTATAAATATGTTTTGGAATGCAATTGCTTTAACAACGAGCGGTTAATGAAATCGCCAGAGTCAGGTGTTTTATTGATATATGATTTCTACATCAAGGACCTCACTACTGGCGATATCTATTTGCTATTTGATTTAGACGAAATGAAAGTATATGACTACAGGTTAGTTATGAAAAAATTAAACAAGCTAGTCAATAAATCTATGGATTAGTCCATTTCTACTTTTTCAATTATTTCATATCCTAAGTGCTTTTCTAGAATTTTACGGTATTCTTTTGTTGATGTAAATCCGAAACCAATTTCAAAAAACTCATTAAAAGCTCTATCCCAATCACTCTCAGGGGAGAAAGCATATCCAAAAAATTCATCTTCTGTATCTACAAATTTTTGAATTTTAAAAAACGCTTTGGAATCTTTCATAAAGGTCCAAAACGAAAGCACATCTAGAAAAGCAAAATCAGCTTGTCCATCTTTTAAGTAAGACAATACTGCAGCTGTATTTTCTAAATAGGTCACTTGCAGTTCCACTCCGTATTCCTTTGTCAGAGATTTGATGTAATCTTCATGTAAACTACCTTCTACGGCAACTCCTTTGAGTCCGTTGAATACTTCATTAAAATCTTCTTCATTCCTGATGGTTTTTACTTTTCCACTTGTAATCAGAACTGAATTATTTTTGAGATAAGGAGCTGAAAATTTTAGCCGATCTTTTCTTTCTTTGGTAATGGTAATACTACCAGCACCCACTAAATTGTTCTCTCCAGACTGCACTGCCTTTAACATTTCATCAAATTCAGAGAACGGCTTGTAATCAATCGTTAGTTTTATATTTTTATTTTTGGCTAGCCAACCTTGAAATGCTGATATGATATCGATTTCGATTCCTGCTGGCCCATTCTTAACCTGAGAGTAGGCCATTGGAGAATTTTCAAAATAGGCAACCGTTATTTTTCCTTCCTTAGATTTTAAAGCATCTTCATAAGAGGATTGGGCATTGACTCCAAAATAGCTTAAAAGTAGAGCTGCGATTATTGTTTTAAACTTCATAATAAATTAGATTAGTGTAATTATTGTCCTCCAAGATAGTAATTTCTTTTATTGGTTAGAAATGGAATTATTCACTACTTTTCAAATTAATTTATAGTCAAATGGCAGTAGTAGAAGTCAAAAAAAATAGATGTGAATGGGTCACAGAAGATGATATATACATTCGTTACCACGATGAGGAGTGGGGAAGACCTTTGAAGGATAATCAAAAGTTATTTGAACTTTTTATACTTGAAGGATTTCAGGCCGGTTTAAGTTGGATAACCGTTTTGAAGAAACGCCATCACTTTAGGAAAGTTTTTGATGGATTTAATCCCGAAGTTATAGCCAATTACAGTAATGATAAAGTGGAAGAACTTTTGAAGGATCCTGGAATTATTAGAAATAGACTTAAAGTAAATGGAGCCATTATAAATGCTAAACTATTTCTGGAAATGGAACAAGAGTCAGTGAACTTTAGTCAGTTTGTTTGGAGTTTTGTGGGCCATTCTCCGAAGGTCAATCAGTTTAACTCAGTTAAAGAAATTCCTGCTCTAACACCAGAAGCTACCGCAATGAGTAAAGCACTTAAGAAAAGAGGGTTTAAGTTTTGTGGTCCTACCATTTGCTATGCATTTATGCAAGCTTCGGGCATGGTTAATGATCATACTTCTCAGTGCTTCTTATATCCTTACAGTAAAAAATGAATATAAAAATCCACTATTGGGGATAAGATTGATTTAAAAATGTGATTTTTTTCTACATATTCATGAAGTAAAAAATTATTGTATAGATGCAGTGTGTTGAAAATTAGCAGTTTACTGTGTATGTCGGGCTTGGCATAGTTTTCCTTTTATTAGATTAAATTTTTAAAACCTAGAATTATGAAAAAGTATGTATTCGGAGCTATTATTGTTGCTTTCACAATAGCGTGTAATCAAGAAGAAGTAGATAAACTGAACCAAGAAAATGCAAATTTAGAAAGTCAAACAATTTCTAAAGACTCTACAATAAATGAGATGATGGCAACTTTCAACATTATTCAAGAAAACTTAGATGAAATAAAGCGAAGAGAAAATCTAGTTGAGATTAATACCGATGGAGATGCCGAAAGAAGTTTGGGAAGAACAGAAAAAATAAATAGAGACCTTCAGCGAATTAATCAGTTGATGATTGAAAATAAGAATCTAATTGCGTCCTTGAATAAGAAGTCTAAAGCTTCTGGAGCCAAATTAAGTGAATTTGAAAGAATGATTGCCAACTTGAATAAGAGAGTGAAAGATAAGGATGGTGAAATTTCTCGATTGAAAGAAGAATTAGAAGGAATGAATTTTAAAGTGAAAGAATTGAACCAATCCATTGATGAGTTGGCATTGGAAAATATGAGAAAACAAAAAGAGTTGGAAGCAAATATTGATGAGTTAAATACAGCTTATTTTGCATACGGTACATACGAAGAGCTAAACAGCAAAAATGTATTGACCAAAGAAGGTGGATTTTTAGGCCTTGGAAAACAAGAAGCTTTGAAAGATGGTTTTAATACAGAGTATTTTAGTATCATTGATAAAACCAAAACAAAGTCCTTTTTAATTTATAGTAAAAAGGCAGAACTCGTGACTAATCACCCTAAAGGATCATATAAGTTTATTGGGGATGATAAAAGAATTGATAGTTTGGTTATTACTGATCCTGACTCGTTTTGGAAGGCATCAAAATACATGGTGGTATTGGTTGATTAGTCAGATTGTTTAAACTGATTGATTAAGAGCCGAAGTTAGCATTTGCGAGCTTCGGCTTTTTTATTCCGTCTTCAGCTGACAAATGGCCTGATACGCCATAAAGCCCATCCCAATTTCAAGCGCACGCTCGTCTATATCAAACTGCGGATGATGTACTTTTTGGGTAATACCTTTCTCTTTATTGCCAGTCCCTAAGCGATAAAAGCACCCTTTAGTGTGATGTGTATAATAGGAAAAGTCTTCTGCGGTCATCCTTAAGTCTAGATCTACTACATTTTCAGTACCTAAGTATTGTTGAGCTGCTGCGTATGTAATTTTAGTGGTACTTTCATCATTACACAAAAAAGGATATCCCTTATGGATCTCAAATTCGCATAATCCACCCATCCCTTCTGCAATACTTTCAGCTAATTTTTTCATTTTTTGGTGAGCATCTGCCCTCCAATCTTCATTCATTGTCCTGAAAGTTCCTTCAAGAAAAACCTCACTAGGTAAAACATTGGTAGCTCCGTTCCCTATAATTTTACCAAAACTTAATACCGTAGGTACTGTAGGTGGAGCATTTCTACTTACAATTTGTTGCAGGTTCACAATAATTGTAGAAGCCATCAGAACAGCATCAACTGTATGTTGAGGTAAAGCACCATGTCCGCCTTTCCCAATTACCTTGACGTGTAGTTCATCTGCACTTGCCATATACATTCCACTCCTCAAACCAACCTTGCCCACTTCTAACTCGGGGTATACATGTTGCCCAATAATGGACTCTACATTAGGGTTTTTCAAAACTCCAGCACTTATCATTAATGAAGCTCCCCCGGGTAATTTCTCTTCTCCAGGTTGAAAAATAAGCTTGATTGTTCCCTCAAACTCCTTTTGGAGACTATTTAAGATTTTAGCGGCTCCTAAAAGGCAAGCCGTATGAACATCATGTCCACAAGCATGCATCACTCCATTATTTTTTGATTTGTATGGAACTTCGTTTTTTTCTTCTATGGGTAATGCATCTAAATCGGCGCGGAGAGCTATGACCTTTTTACTTGGATTATTACCTTTTATTAGGGCTATTATACCATGTCCGGCAACGTTTTTTTGATAAGAAATACCGTACTCATCCAATTTTTTTTGAACAAATGAGGCAGTGTTTTCCTCTTCAAAAGAGAGTTCAGGGAACTGATGCAAATGATGACGAATGGCTTGTACCTCTCTAAAATTAGCCTTTGCTTTATTTTTAATATCGTTTATTATATCCACCTGATGTTTTATTAAATATCCATGCTCAATGATAAATAGAAAATAGATTTATCGTTAACAACTCCATTTTCGATTCCCCAGGCCCAATCTGCTCGAACAAAATAGCCCAATAACATGGTTCTTAATCCAAACCCGTATCCACCAACTATCGGATCATTGAGATTAAAAACATCAATTTCAAATGGTTTTTGATAAATGTTTTCGGTATTGGATGGGTTTTTGTCATCAAATGGACTAGAACCAGTCCATGCTGTTCCTGCATCTGCAAATCCAATTAATTGGAAGTTTTTTATAAACTCTGATTGTATAGGCTTTCTTATGAAATAGGAAAATACAGGGAAACGCAGTTCGCTGTTAAAGACCATGAAATTATTTCCATTTCTTATATTTTGAAGGTGACCACGCATATTAGTGGCGATCGTTTGAAAGCGATAATTTTGTGTTTCATCTATTTTAGTATCATCAAAGTTATTGGAGGTTTTCCACCAATCATCAACTCCTCCCATGTAATAAATGAGTTTATCTTTACCAAATGACGAGCTCCCCGCTAGTCGCGTTACAAAAATTAGTTGTCGACTAATTTTTTGATAGTTTCTAATATCAAAACCTACAACATATAGGTTTCCATCCGTATTGTCATTATTCTCATCAAATACCTTTTGGTAATACTCTCCAAAAACTTTTAATCGAGTTCCATACTTAATATTTAGGGCAATGTTTCTGGTATTATCAAAGACATAGGCCATCTTTAAACTTCCCCAGGCCTCGTTTCGGATTGGTGTTTCAAGTGAATTCGCACTAACAGATAAAGGCACAATACGGTCGTTTCTGGCGGTAACAGTACCCCTTAAGCTGGCAACTTCACTGAATGGATAGATAAGAGAGTAAGTTCCTTGTAGGGTGAAAATGTCGGCAGGTGTATTCCCAATTTCTGAATTCGTTTTTATTCGGCTTAAAATGTACTCTTTATCTAATCGTTTTTTTAAATCTTGAAAACCTAATAAATATTCTTGACTATTGCCTGAATACCTGAAGCCTCCGTATACTCTGTAATCCTCCATTAAGTCAACAACTCCTAGTCTCATTGTAGCTCCCAGCCCCGGGTTATTATAGGGTCTTCCAGTGAATACTTGGTATTGACCATTTAAAAAGGTATTGTTCAATTGAATATCAGAATTGTCAATCTTGAAATTCAAGTTGTAATTTCTTTGGTTTGTTAGTGCGAATGCTTTTTCCTCTTGTTTAACAGTAGCGTCCTGATCAATTGTGGTGATGGGTATTACTGTTCTTTTTGCTTTTTTCTGATTTTCAAATTGGTAATTATTAATATCAAAATTTTCATCTCCTTTTAGTGTTGATTTGGGTTTTGATATTAAAACAATGGTTCGTTCATTGTCGTTATCTTTCCTACTAGCTTCTTCGGATTTAGACGATTTTTTATTGCGAATTTTCTTCGGCTCTTCTTCCGTTTTTGATTTAGAATTAAAGTCTTCAACAGTCAGCAAATACTTGTCATTATCAAATACAATTTCCGAATAATTAGAGCCTGATAGGGAGCTGCTCTGCTCTGAAATATTTCTACTATAGGTTGTCGAGTTTTCTTTCGTGTAAAAATAATTGTAGTGAATAGTAGTATCTATTCGGCTAACTGCGCTATCAAACTTGGCGATATGTCTTCCATAGGTTGCATCTTCTATACCTAAATAGGCTATTGAACCGTTGAAATTAATGGGCATTTTCTCCGTTAAGTTTGCTGTGCTATTTACCCGAACTAATCTAGGCTCTTTTGATTTGTAATCGATTACAAAAATATCTCGTTTGTAATCCAAGTCTTTAATCAGAATTGATGTGGGGTTTAAACTGTCGGTAATTCTATTACTAGCAAATGCTATAGCATGCCCTCCCTCTACAAAGGAAGGATGTAAATCGTCAAAAATATCATCCGTTATTTTTTTCTGTGTATTTCCGCCTATATTGTAGAGGTATAAGTCGGTTTGTCCATTAAATACAGCTGATAGAACCATTTGTTTACCGTCTGGAGAATAATCAAAACTGAGTATCTTCTCTAGATTAAATATGGGTTTCTGATACAATTGTTCTTCTTCTAGGTTATACGTACATAGTAAAACTTGTCCTTTTTCCTCTCTGAAAAAAGAAAGTAATTTACCCGTTGGATGCCATTTTAAAACTGGATATGAATAATCTACAATTCGATCTAATTTATGTTCATCTTTAAATATTCGAGTGCGTTTATCGGCAACACGGTCATAGATAAATACCTTATATTGTCCTCTTTGATTGGTGCTATATGCTACCTTATTGCCGTCAGATGACACTTTTAGTTGTTGGTAGGCTCTGTTTTTTCGAGTTTTAAAATCCAATTGAGCATTGGTTTTAGTGTATTCTGGAGCACCATTATTCATGTAATTGTTCTGATAAAACTTAATCCAACTATTTTTAAGATCATCAAAGCCAGTACCGATTACATAAATAAACCCATCTTCAACATCACGAGTAACTCTTGTCATGTATAAAATGTTGCTAATGGTAGATGGTCCGTATTTGTCTGCAATGTAGCTCCACATAGCATGACTTGCTACCGTAGCCTCTTTTGTGTTTAATCGATTAAATTTATCATACTTTTCATTCGTGATTCCATCTTTAATTCGATTGATAACTTCTGGATCGTCTCCTTTAGTTAAATAGGAAATTAATCCATTAACATACCACTGAGGCAAAGTAAGTAAAGCTGAGTTTTTGATAACATCTTTCCAGTTGCCACCATACATCATCTGGTAAATTAAAACTTCTATTATTCCAGAATTTATCTGTTGATTTAAACGCTCATAATCTCCTTCAAAATACAAAAAGACCTTTGAGCCTACAATTCTGGTCACTCCACCTATGCTGTAGGTCTCATCTGAACTTAGTCCTATGTTGCTTTGTTTGAAATCAGAGTGTTTGTTATAAATGACAAATTGAATTTTCTCATCTAATACGTAATCAAAAAAAGCTTCTTGCTTTTTTATTTGATGATGGGCATATTCAGCAGTATACTCTGCTAATTCTTTTCCACCAGTATAAAAATAGGTCTCATATTTTTCAAAACGATAAAACTTCCATTCAAAGTTCTCATATTGCACCCTATTTTTACCAAAATCCATGTTGCTTCCATTATAAAACTGGGCATCAACAGTTAAGCTAACCAAAAGAAGAAGGGTTAGCGTAATACCTCTTCTTAAAAGATGAGATGGAAAAAAGTGAAGGGTTTGTTTCATATTATAGTGGCATAAAATTAATTAAAATCTACGTTAACCATTATATTTGTTGTCGCTAAAAACAATCGCTATATGTTAAAGATTAAAATATTTACATTCAATCCCTTTCAAGAGAATACTTATTTACTATTTGATGACACCAAAAAGGGGGTAATTGTTGATTGCGGTTGTTCCAACTCTTCAGAAGAAAAGGAGATTTCTAATTTTATAGCTGACAATAATATTGAAATCGTTCACATTTTAAATACCCATTGCCATATCGATCACGTTATTGGGTTGGACTTTGCTTGTTCGAAGTATCAACTGCCTGTTCAATTTCATAAAGCTGACTTGCCTGTGTTAGAGGCAGTGCCAAGCTATGCCTCTATGTATGGATTTTCAATTCCGGCTTTTGGAGGAGAAATTAAATTTATTGAAGAAGGTGAGGTTATTCAGTTTGGAGACACTCAGTTGGAGGTTGTTTTTGCGCCTGGTCATGCCCCGGGTCATGTTGTTTTTGTTGCAAAAAAGGAAAAGTTGATAATTGGTGGCGATGTTTTATTCTACAGCAGTATTGGTAGGACAGATTTGCCTGGTGGTGACTATGATACTTTAATTGAGTCTATTAAAACGAAATTATTTCCAATAGGAGACGATTTTACAGTATACCCTGGACACGGTCAAAAAACAACAATCGGTTTTGAACGAAAGAATAATCCTTTTTTAACTCAATAGTTTACATTCCGTAATCTGGGCCTTTGTAGGTGGGAGAGCTACAGTTGACAGGGTCGTCTCGCAAAAAGTAAAATTGAACACTTAGCAGTAGTGGACGATAATTGTTATTGAAATAGCTTAAAGTAGACTTCCCGTTTTCAAAAGGTTGTATAGATAAAATTGGAGTTTCTAAACTAGGAACAATTAAAAGTTTCTTGAATGCACGAAAACCGATTCCTATTTTATAATGCAATTGAACGGTTAACTCATCTGGAGAGGTTGGGTTAGGTGAAGGTTGGTCTCCTGAATATTCACGATCTTCTATAAGAATGTAATCTCCATTAAAACCAATAGAATTACTTAAAAACGTGTTTTGACTGAGGTGGGTTGAATGTGTGGCGTTGAAATAAATGCCAAGATTATGGTCACTAAATGAATAAGTGTTCATTAAATCGGGCTGTGCAGTTCCATTTTTTACTGTAGATTGTGTTTCTTCTGTTTCTCCTCTAAAAAGCTTGTAGCTTATCCCAAAGTCAATGAAATGAATTAATGAGGGGTTTTCGAAACTGTGAAACCAGCCTGCATGAATAAAACCTCCAATTTTTCCTTTGGCATTGGCTTCGTAAGTAGTCTTTAGTGTGTCATTTTCAATTAAAGTTCCGCTGGTTTTTGGAGCAAAAGTGTAAGTGAGGCCTGGAGCCACCATAAATCCACCATTTCGCAATTCTCTGTCTAGTGGAAATACAGCGCCGCGTTCTTTTCTCATTTGCGCAATACTTCCTATAGATAGAAAGAATAAAATAATAACAAGAATATTCTTCATACTAGATTAAACTTAAAATCTCCTGTTCTATTTCATTGCTGTCCCAAATAGTTTCAATTTCTGGTTTAGCCATGATTTGATCCATTATTGCTTCTTGCTTTTTACCTTGCTTTAAAGCAGTGGAATAAGGGGTGTGGCTAAATGTAACTTGTGAATACAAAGGCATCCACTTATCTGGGTATTTAGAATATAATTTTTTTTCAATTTTCTTTCGCAAAAGGAAACTTTCATCAGCAACCTTGTCTCGCATTTCTATAAAATTCTGAATAGCCAAATCTGCAATGGCATCACCATTTGGTTTACGCTCTCTGGCAAAGTCAGCAAATAGTTTTGTCCAGTCTCCATCGAAATCTGCCGACATTTCTTCGAATACGGAACAGTCTTCAAATCCACTATTCATACCTTGTCCGTAAAAAGGAACGATGGCATGAGAGGCATCTCCCATTAAAATGATTTTGTCTTCATAATTCCATGGTTCACATTTCACAGTGACAAGCGGAGAGGTTGGATTTTCGAAATAATCGGTTACTAAATCAGGCATTAAACCTACTGCATCTGGAAATGTTTCATTGAAAAAGTGGAGAACATCTTCTTTCGATTGAAGCGATGCAAAGGAGTTTTTCCCTTCAAATGGAAAAAATAAGGTGCAGGTAAAACTGCCATCCATGTTAGGCAATGCAATCATCATAAATTCGCCTCTTGGCCAAATATGAAGGGCATTCTTATCTATTTTATGTGTTCCATCTTCATTCGGAGGAATACTTAATTCTTTATATCCGTGCTTTAAATAAGTTTGGGAAAAATCAAATCTAGGAGTTTTTTGTAGTCTCAATCTTACAGCGGAAAATGCGCCATCCGTACCAAAAATTCGGTCGGCTTTAAACTTATTCGTTTGGTTTGTTTCAGAGTCTGTGAATTGAAGTTCGTTGGTGTTTAAATCAATGTCTTCACAAGTTTTATTGAAATGAAAATTAACATTTTCATATTGGTCAGCAATGTTCATCAGGGTTTGATTTAATCCACCTCTGCTCACAGAATAAATGGCTTGGCCTTCTTTTCCATAGGGCTGACTCGTTAAAGTTCCATCCACGGCATGCATTATTCTTCCGTACATAGGAATGGCCGTTTCTTTTATTTTTTCATCTACACCGGCCATCTTTAGAGCTTTCCATCCTCTATCGGAAAGTGCTAAGTTTATTGACCTACCAGCGCTTAATTCTACGAACCGCATATCAGGGCGACGTTCAAAAACCTCTACTTGATAACCTTTTTTCGCTAATAAAATGGCCTCTAAAGACCCTACTAATCCTGCTCCGACAATTGCAATCTTTTCCATACTCTTTGTTCTTATTTGTTTAATCCTGCTTCCAATAATTGTCCAAACTGATATACATCTTCGAATGAATTATATAAAGGAACAGGCGCCATTCTTATTACATTGGGCTCTCTCCAATCTGCGATTACTCCTTTTTCTGTGATAAAATCAAATAACTCCTTTCCAGTTCCATGTGTTAAAATAGAAATTTGAGAACCCCGCTCACTGACTTTTTTAGGGGTAATTATTTCAAAATTTGCAGCAGGATTTCGATTAGAAATATCATTAATAATGTATTCTAAATATCCTGTTAACGCATCTCTTTTTGCAAACAAATTCTGCATTCCTGCTTCTTCAAATAGATCCAAAGAAACTTTATGAGCGGCCATAGCTAATACCGGCGCATTGCTTAGTTGCCATCCGTCAGCCCCAACTGCTGGTTCAAATCCTTTCGCCATTTTAAATCTTCCTTCAGATGGTGTTCCCCACCAACCTGCAAAACGTTTGAGCTCTTTGTTTTGTTCATGTCGTTGATGTACGAAAACACCGGAAACGCTTCCTGGCCCCGAATTTAAGTACTTATAGGAGCACCATGCGGCGAAATCAACGCCCCATTCGTGAAGCTTCAATTCAATGTTTCCTGCTCCGTGAGCTAAATCAAATCCGACAATAGCTCCTGCTTGATGACCTTTTTCAGTAATCGATTTCATATCGAATACTTGACCTGTATAGTAATTGACTCCGCCGATCATGACTAATGCAATTTGGTCACCGTGAATTTTTAATGCATCGTAAATGTCATCATGATTGATGGCGTGTTCTCCAATTCTAGGTGGAATTTCTATAATGGCATCTTTTGGATCAAATCCATGAAATTTAACCTGACTTTCTAAAGCGTATTGGTCTGATGGAAAGGCTTTTGCCTCACATAGTATTTTATATCTCTTGCCTTTCGGCTGATAGAATGAGGCCATTAAAAGGTGTAAGTTGGTCGTTAGTCCATTCATTACGGTAACTTCACTTTCTTTGGCTCCAGCAATCATAGCTGCTCCTTTTTTAAAGTTTTCATGATAGGAAAACCAAGGGTTTTTAGCATGAAAGTGTCCTTCAACGCCAAATCTTGCCCAATCATCTAGCTCCTGTTCAATGGCTTCTTTTGCTCTTTTCGGCATCAGCCCTAAGCTGTTTCCAGTGAAATAGTAACAACCGTTTGGATTAAAGTTTGGGAAATGAAATTCAGATCTAAATCGTTTTAACGGATCTTTTTGGTCTTGTTCCTTTGCGAAATCAAGTGAGTTGATATAGTTCATGTGATTTTCTTTTGCTTCAAAGATACAAACCTGAAGAATGTTTTATGCCATTCAAAAAACTTTCGATAAAAAAAGATGAATCAAAAATGGAAAAAGCAGTATGCTTTCAATGACCCCTGAGTAGTAATACTCCTTTTTGTGTGGATTGATTGCAAGAATGAGGGGGATTGCTAAAAGAGCACTTATGGCATAAGATTGGACAATGATTTGGGTAGAAAGTTCATGAAAACTAATAAGGTAAAACGTGATTGATAAAGTGAGGAAGCCAGTTGCAGAAAGGAGTTTGCTTTTTTTAACTCCAAGTCTTTGAGCTAATGTTTTAATCTTTAATTCGGTGTCGTAATCAATGTCTCTAATATCAAAAGGAATGGTTTGGAGTATCACATAAAATGTGATGGAAAGGAATAAAATGGCGTAATTTTTAGAACAATAAAGAGAGTTGGAGATCATAAGTGGCAAACCGAAAGTACTTAAAGACCAAGTTATTCCAATGACAAAAAGTTTTATGAAAGGAATGCTTCTTATAGCGGGAATCGATTTAAGGTCAACGACATACCAAAATGAAATAAATCCAATTGGAATTAGAATGACGAGGACTTTCATTGGAAGCAGAATCAAGCAGTAAAACGCGAGGCCTGACAACAAGAAGTTAATAAGAAGGAGGTGGTTTTTATGTTTTTTAATCCAGTTTAACCTCGCAGAGCTAGGTGTAGAGTTGGTTTTTCTTATTCTAAATAATCGTTGAAAATTATAGGCAACATTTGTTGCGCAAAAAATAAATAGACTAAGATGAAAAGCGAATTGATCGACTCCGAAAAGCAAACAATTGAGGTAGGTTAAACTTGCAGCGCATAGAGAAACAAATACATTTCCATAGAATAGAAAATTGCTGAAATGTATGAATGTAGCCTTCAAATTTAGTGGTGGTATATGAGAGATGTAAAGTTAGAACCAGAGCGATATAAAATCAATTTTATTCGAGGTTTAATGAATCATTAAAAACACTTTTTGTAAATGGCTGTTTTGATTTGTAGAAATGTGGAAAGTCAATCTATTTTAACTGTTTAGTTGTTAGTATATAAAAGCTTTTTTTATTGTTTTGTTTTAATCAGGTTTGTGCCATTCAAAATAAGCTAAAAATTAGCAAAGAAACATTTCGATATGAGTATATTTGTCCACTAATTTTTTAACTTAAATACCAGATTACAGATGACAACCGCTGAGTTTAAATCAAGACATATTGGTCCACGCGATAGTGAAATCCAACAAATGTTGGACGTGATAGGAGTGAGTTCAATTGAAGAATTAATCAACAAAACCGTTCCTTCAAATATCCGACTTGACAGAGAGTTGAATGTTCCTAAAGCGATGAGTGAGTTCCAATTTATAAAACACCTAAAGGAGCTGGGCGGTAAGAATAAATTATACAAATCATATCTTGGGTTGGGTTATCATGGAACAAAGTTGCCGGGAGTAATTCAAAGGAATATTTTGGAGAATCCAGGCTGGTATACAGCCTATACTCCCTATCAGGCTGAAATTGCTCAAGGAAGATTGGAAGCATTACTTAATTTTCAAACTATGGTTACTGACTTAACCGGAATGGAAATCGCAAATGCATCGTTGTTGGACGAATCTACTGCTGCAGCAGAAGCTATGGCAATGTTCTACAGCAGCAGGAGTAAGGATGCAAAGAAAAATGAAGCTAACCAGTTTTTTGTCTCTCAGGAAGTATTGCCACAAACTATATCATTGCTGCAGACCAGAGCGGAGCCTTTAGGTATAGAATTGGTGATAGGAGACCACCAAACATTTGAGTTTACTAACAAGGTTTTTGGTGCAATCGTTCAATATCCGGCAATGAATGGTGAGGTATATAATTACAAATTATTTGCTGAAAAAGTAAAGAATAATGATGCATTCTTAGTTGTAGCGGCAGATATCATGAGCTTAGCAATTTTGGAGGCTCCTGGTCAATGGGGAGCAGACGCAGTAGTTGGAACTACTCAGCGGTTTGGTATCCCAATGGGTTACGGTGGTCCTCACGCTGCTTACTTTGCAACAAAAGAAGAATACAAAAGAAATATACCCGGAAGAATTATTGGGGTTTCTGTAGATGCTAGTGGAAATAGAGCATTGAGAATGGCCTTGCAAACTAGAGAACAGCATATTAAACGAGATAGAGCTACTTCAAATATTTGTACAGCACAAGTATTGTTAGCGGTTATGTCAGGTATGTATGCATGTTATCATGGTGCTGAAGGAATTAAAGCGATCTCAACCAATATTCATAGGTATGCCAATGCCCTTAGTGTAAAGTTGAATGAGTTGGGGTTTAAAAACCTAAACACTGACTTTTTTGATACCATTCAAGTGGATACTGCAAAATATACTGCAGACCAAGTAGTGGCTGCGGCTTTGATTGCAGAAATTAATATTAGAAAAGTTGATGAATCTACAGTTTCTATTAGTTTGGACGAAACAGTAGAGTTGGATGACTTAAATGAACTGTTACATGTTTTTGCTAAGTTAGTAGGGTCTGATATTACAATTAGTAGAGATGAAATTGGTCCTATCTCAATTCATGAATCAATTCAGAGAACCACTCCGTTTTTAACTCATGAGGTATTTAATCAGTATCATTCTGAAACTGATATGATGCGTTACATTAAGAGTTTAGAGAATAAGGATTTGTCGTTGACTCATTCCATGATTGCTTTAGGGTCATGCACAATGAAATTAAATGCAGCTAGTGAGCTGTTTGCACTTAGTTGGCCGGAGTTTAATAATTTGCACCCGTTCGTGCCAGTTGATCAGGCAGAAGGTTATACTATCATGTTGCACAATTTAGAGCGATACTTATCGGAAATTACTGGGTTTGCACAAACCTCTTTGCAACCCAATTCAGGTGCTCAGGGAGAGTATGCAGGGTTGATGGTTATACGTGCTTATCATATGGATAGGGGAGATCATCATAGGAATGTTGCTTTGATTCCTTCCTCTGCTCATGGAACAAATCCTGCTTCAGCAGTTATGGCTGGAATGAAGGTCGTTGTGGTGAAGTGCGATGAAAGAGGGAATATTGATGTTGCAGATTTGAAAGAAAAGGCTGAAAAATATTCTGATGAATTATCATGTTTAATGATTACCTATCCCTCTACTCATGGTGTGTTCGAAAGCTCAGTAAAAGATATTACTAAGATTATTCATGAGAATGGAGGCCAAGTATACATGGATGGTGCTAATATGAACGCTCAAGTTGGACTTACAAATCCAGCTGAGATTGGAGCTGATGTATGTCACTTGAATTTACATAAAACATTCGCTATCCCTCACGGTGGTGGTGGCCCAGGGATGGGGCCAATCGGAGTTGCAGCTCACTTAGCGCCCTTCTTACCAACCAACCCGGTTGTCTCAACAGGCGGAGATAAGGCAATTACAGCAATATCAGCGGCTCCATTTGGAAGTGCTCTAGTTTTGACTATCTCATATGCTTATATTAGAATGTTAGGTGCAGTTGGTTTGAGAAATAGCACTGAGTTTGCGATTTTAAATGCTAATTATATGCGTGTGTTACTTGAGGAAAAGTATGATGTTCTTTATAAAGGAGAGAATGGATTTGTAGCACACGAAATGATCTTGGACTGTAGAGGGTTTAAAGCTAAGTCGGGTATAGAGGTGGTTGATATCGCCAAACGATTAATGGATTATGGATACCATGCGCCTACTGTTTCATTTCCAGTTGGAGGAACATTAATGATAGAGCCTACAGAAAGTGAAAGTAAAAAGGAGTTGGATCAATTTATTAAAGCAATGTTATCTATTTATTCTGAAATAGAGTCTATAGAAAATGGAATTGCAGATAAACAGAATAATGTTTTGAAAAATGCACCTCATACACTAAATGAAGTGGTAAGTGAAAATTGGGATTATCATTACACTAGAACTAGAGCTGTATTCCCATTGTCTTATATTCAGGTCAATAAATTTTGGCCATCAGTTAAAAGAGTTGATGATGCTTATGGGGATAGAAACTTGATTTGTAGTTGTGCCCCCATTCAAGATTATGAAGAGCCAGTCTTAAGCGAATAGAACCGTTTAAAACGATAACATAAATTTAAACTTTTTGTAAAAATCTATTGATTTAATAAAAAAGTCTTAACTTTAGGGTTGATAAAAATTGTTTAACTAAAAACACACACAATGAAAAAGAATTACTTTTTAACAGGTGCACTTGTTTTAGCTTCTACCTTCGCTTTTGCTCAGCAAGAGAAAATGGTAGGTAAAGTGATGGATGAGAAATTAGTACCTGTAACTGCAGAAGATTTGAAGAATGCTTCTTCAACTGTAAATTTCAATAAAGCGGAAGGCGATACCTTATTTTATGAAGATTTTGGAACAGGATTTTCTACCAATGGCTGGGTTTCTAATGATGTAACCCAGAATGGTTTTGATTGGATTTATACTACTGCTGCTCCAGGTGGTCAGTATTCTTCAACAGTGCCAGCAATCACTTCAACTACAGCAGCCAATGGTTTTGCTTCGTTGAGATCAGATTTTTATAATACGCCTACTCCTGGAGGAGGCTTTTTGACATTGGACTCTTATTTGACTTCTGGTCCTATTACTATTCCTGCTACAGGAAACGTGTTGTTAAGATGGCAACAAAATTATCGTTACTGCTGTAACCAATCAACCGATTTATTGGAAGTACAAGTTAGTAGCGATAACGTAAACTGGACAACTTATTCAGCAAAGCCGGGGGTTACTCCAAACACCGTAGTTAATGCTCCAATTCAGGTGAATATTTCGTCAGCAGCAGCAAACCAGACTACTGTTTACATTAGATTCCATCAAACAGCTAGTCACTATTACTGGATGATTGATGATATTGCAATCGTAGAAGGTGCTTCTAATCAGTTAGAATTGACCAGAGGATTAAGCTCTTTTGGAAATATTGATAGAGAAGGATTTTACACTATGGTTCCTTTGAAACAGACTCAACCTCTTTCTTTCAGAGGAGAGATTAAAAATGATGGAGGTTCAAATGCAATTAACACTAAACTAAAAGTAAATATTACTAAGGGTAGTACAGTAGTTTATAACGATTCTGTTTCAGCAGCAGCTACTTTAGCACCACAAACATCTGATACAGTAGATATCGTAACGCCTTATACCAATACAGATGGTCAAGGAGATTATACCATCAACTACAGTGCAGTTGCTAATGCAGCAAGTTCTGACATGGCTCGTACAATGACATCTATCGACTTTACAATTACTGATACTATTTTTGGTAAAGATTATAATGTTGCCAACGGTACTGTTGGGCCTGGTTCATATGTTGGGGGAGATGCAGCTGGTTCAAGAGTAGCTGTTCGATACAACTTAAAGCAAGCGGCTAAATTAACTTCAGTTTCCTACTTTATTTCAACTTCTACATTGAACATTGGTGCTGAAATTAAATCTAAAGTATGGGGGTTTGATACCTCTCAAGCTTCATTAAATGACGCAATGAATGTTCCTGGAGTTGTAGCTCAGAACCCAATTCCTTATATCATTCAATCAACTGATGTAGGAACATGGGTAACTTTTAAAATGATCCCAGCTGTTACTTTACCTGCGGGTCATTACTCAGCTGCAGTTGAGCAAAGTAATGCAAATACTGCTACCGTTGATTTTACTTTAGGTAGAGCATTGAATTCTGAGGCCTTGCAACCAAACAATGAAACATCTAATTTGTCTACTTATCTGTATCCTGCGGGTGATGCTGCACCATCATGGGGGTGGATTACTCGTCAACCGATGATTAGAATGAATTTTGGTGAATTAGTTGGGATTAACGAAACAAATGAAGCAATTAACCGTTTCAACGTTTCTCCAAATCCAAGTAATGGACAGTTTAAAGTTCAAATCGATGCTGAGAACGCGAGATTTAACCTTTCTGTAAGAAATATGATCGGTCAAGTAGTATACAACGAAGATATTTCTGTAAACAATACTTTGACTAAGAATATTGATTTATCTAACTTAGATAAAGGTATTTACTTTGTTTCTTTAGAGAATGGAGTGAATAGAGAAGTACAAAAAGTGATCATCAAGTAATTGATAAGATAACTAAAATTTATTGGAGCCTCCTTGAGTAATCAAGGAGGCTTTTTTTTGTTTATAGAAATTGGTTGCTGGAATTGAAATTAATTTTGGATTTGGATTGATGAATGCTAAAATGCTTATATTTAGGGAAACAAAAACTAAAACCTATGAAAGGATTCTCTCTTTTAATCGGACTCCAGCTGCTATTTATAACTGTAAGCTATGGCCAACAAGATAGCGTTAGGGACAATCTTTTGGATCTAATGCCAGCTGCTATTTCAGTAGATGAACTGAAGTATAAAATTTTGGCAACGCCCAACAAAGCACAGGGTGATACTTTATTTTATGAGGATTTCGGAAATGGATTTTCCACGAATAATTGGAGGACAACAGACACTTCAAATAAGGGATTTGATTGGATTTATACAACCTTGGCTCCAGGTGGCCAGTATTCTATTATTGCTACTCCAATTGCCTCTACTACTTCCGCTAACGGCTTTGCATCATTACGATCAGACTTCTACAATACCCCGACTCCCACAAGCGGATTCATCAATATGGATAATTATTTGACTTCAGGTCCCATTGTCATTACTCCAACTAAAGTTGTAATACTTCAATGGCAGCAGTCCTTCCGTTATTGTTGTAATGCAATTACTGAGCGTATGGAAGTTCAAGTAAGTACAGATAGCATAAATTGGATTACTTATGACGTAAAAGGAGGCAATACTCCCAATACCTTTGTTGATGAAAAGAAACAATTAAACATTACTTCAATTGCAAGCTATGAAGATACTATATATGTCCGATTTTATCAAAGTGCGAGTCATTATTTTTGGATGATAGATGATATAGTTATTCTAGAAGGAATTGATAACCAATTGGAGTTAGTAAAAGGATTGAGCTCTTTTGGTACTGTTGATAGAGAAGGATTTTATACCAAAATACCACTTCATTTATTACAACCATTACAATTTAGTGGCGAAATTAAGAATGTGGGGGCTGCTGTTTCCACTAATCCAAAGCTGAAGGTTAATGTTAAAAAAGGAGGGGTTATGGTATACAGTGATTCTGCTTCTAATAAAAACTCATTAAATCTTAATGAATCAGACACAGTTCGTTTATTACTGCCCTATTCCAATCATGATGGATTTGGAGATTACAGTATTAATTATTTTGCAGCTGCTGACTCAGTGAATACGATAGACTCTCTAACTTCACAGTCTATTTCTTTTTCAGTCACAGATACTGTGTTTGCGAAAGATTACGGAGTTTCTGGCGGTGCAATTGGACCAGGCGCCTACTTAGGAGGAGATGATGCTGGTTCAAGCATTGGAACTCGATATAGTTTTAGGTTTGGCACTATTGTTTCAACTATGTCATTTTATGTATCTCCCTCTACTTTAAATGTTGGAGCAGTTGTCAGCGCAAAGATTTGGGGTTTTGATCCTTCGCAGTCAACATTAAATGGAGCGTTTAGTGTTGGTGGGTTGAAGCAAAGTTCCTTACCTTATACCATACAAGCGAGTGACCTAGGAACTTGGGTGACATTGAATGTTTGTAATAATAATATACTTCCAGCAGGTATGTATGTGGCTGCGATTGAGCAGTTAAATAATAATACAACTTCAGTGGAATTGAGTTTAGGACGTTCAATTAATTCAGAGTATTTACAGCCAAATGACCAAACCGTTGGCTATAGTAGTTTTGTATATACTGCTGGGTCAACCACACCAGAATGGAACTGGATAACAGCTTTACCAATGATAAGAATTAACACCACAATATATAATAGCTGTAGATTGGTATCAGTTAATAATGATGAGTTGGTTGGTAGTTATACAATTAATCCCAATCCAAGCGATGGTCATTTTAGATTGGAATTTAAGGATCTTAACTTTAGAATCAATTTATCCATTAGAAATGTGATCGGTCAAGTAGTATACAACGAAGATATTTCTGTAAACAATACTTTGACTAAGAATATCGATCTTTCTAACTTAGATAAAGGTGTTTATTTTGTTTCTTTAGACAATGGAGTGAATAGAGAGGTGCAAAAAGTGATCATCAAGTAATTGATAAGATAAATAATGTTTATAGGAGCCTCCTTGAATAATCAAGGAGGCTTTTTTTTGTTGTTATGAGCTTTTTTTAATTTACCATTATGAACAATTATAACTGTTGTATGAAATGGAGAATAAGTATTAATTACAAAATCTGTAGAATTGATTAAATTTAAATATTGTACTTACTCAATGCATTTTGTTATGAAAAAGAACTATACTTTAGCTGTTGTATTTTTTATCATTTCCATTTTATCATTTGCTCAACAAGAGCAATTGATTGGAAATGGGGTTGATGAAATTCCAAGGCCAATATCAGGGAATGAGTTAAAAAATACTTTTACCACAAATTTTGCCAAATCCCCTGGAGATACTTTGTGGTACGAGGACTTTGGAAATGGATTTTCTACCAATGGGTGGATTGCGAGTAATAATGCGTCCAATGGATTTAATTGGATTTATACTACAATGGCTCCTGGTGGGCAATATTCTACTGTAATACCTCCTATAGCATCGACAACAGGAGCAAATGGTTTCGCATGCTTACCTTCAGATTTTTATAATACTCCAACTCCTGCTGGAGGATTTCTCAACATGGATTCATATTTAACCTCTGGACCTATTTCTATAGTTCCTAAATCGAGTATTAAGTTAAGGTGGCAGCAGTCTTATCGATATTGTTGTAATCAGGTAATTGACGAAATGTTAGTGCAAGTGAGTTCCGATGGTATTAATTGGACTTCATTTAATGCTAAGCCTGGAGTAAGCGCTAGTACCTCATTCATGGGTAATTTTGAAGTGGATATCTCTCAGGTTGCAAGAAATCAAAGCACAATTTATATTCGATTTTATCAAAATGCGAGTCATTATTATTGGATGGTAGATGATATTGCTGTTGTAGAAGGGGTAACTGAGCAATTAGAATTGGAAAAATCATACCATTCGTTTGGCTCCATTTTTAGAGAAGGTTTTTTCTCAATTGTACCTGAGTTTTTATCTCAACCATTAACATTTTGGGGTGAAATTAGAAATCGCGGGGGATTAACTGCAAATAATGTAAAATTAAAAGTTAGCGTATATAAAAACTCAACAATAGTGTATGAAGATTCTTCCGGAATGGTTACTAGTCAAGCTCCTTTGTCCAAAGACACTTTTTATTTGAACAATTCATATCAGAATACAGATGGAGTTGGAGATTATACGATTAATTATTTAGCAGAAGGACTTTTGCCTAGTTATAACCCTTCAATGGAAAAAGATACCATAACCTATATAATAAGTGATACGATCTTTGCTAAAGATTACAATATTGCAAATGGTATCATCGGTCCTGGTTCATATGTTGGTGGAGATGCTGCTGGTTCAATGATTGGTACTAGATTTAACATTGATAACACGGTTAACTTAACTTCAGTATCTTATTTTATTGCTTCTTCCAATTTAAATGTTGGTGCTCAATTTAAGGTCAAGATCTACAAATTTGATACTTCTCAGAGTACCATAAATGGAGCCTTGGTATTAGCTGCGCAAAGTCAGAATACCTACACTATTCAGGCTTCAGATTTGGGAACTTGGGTTACTATTCGAGTTGATACAATACTTGTCCCAGGGTTATACGTGGCTGCGGCAGAGCAATCTTTAGCAAGTAGTACTGCTGTGAGTTTTTCATTAGGAAGGTCGAGAGCAACTGAGGATTTACAGCCAAATAATCAAACTTTGTTTTTAAGCAATTTTGTGTACACTGCAGGTTCTTTACAGCCCACCTGGGGGTGGATAACAGCGCAGCCCATGATTCGGATGAACTTTGGCGATTTATTACCTGTAGGTATCAAAGATTCGAAAGAAAGTGGTAACAATTTTAGAATTTCTCCAAATCCGAGTAATGGACGATTTAAATTAGATATAATAGCGGATCAAGGGAATTATGTTTTATCAGTGGCTAATGTTTTAGGACAAGAAGTATACGCTGAGAATGTTGCCATTACTAATAGATACTCAAAAAATATTGAGTTAACATCGTTAGATAAAGGTGTTTATTTTATTTCATTAAATAATGGCATCACCAGAAAAGTTGAAAAGATAATTATTCAATAATCTATTAATTCGAGTTAAAGCGTCCTTAAGAAAATTGAGGACGCTTTTTCTATTCTATAAGTCCTCTTTGGGTTGAAATAAATTTGTCTATAAATTATTAAACTTTTTTATCTAACTTTAGTAGGTTGATTATCTTGACTTAATAAAATTAAACAACATGAAAACAGTTGCCTTTTTTTTGACAGTATTGTCGCTGTCACTATCCCCCCTAATGAGTCAAGTAAACTTAGAGCAATTCGAAGTTGCAACACATCAATTGGTAGCTGTTTCGGCGGATGAAATACGGAATAAGCCGATCATAAATTCTATCAATAAAGCACCCGGTGACACTTTATGGTATGAAGATTTTGGGAATGGCTTCTCTACTAATCAATGGGTCTCAACCGGTTCTACACCATGGATTTATACTACTCAGGGGCCTGGTGGGCAATACTCTACTAGTGCGGTGCCATTGAATTCAACTACGAAAAATAATGGATTTGCATCTCTTCCTTCGGACTTCTATAATACCCCAACACCTCCTGGAGGATTCACTATTTTGTCAGAATATCTTACGTCAGGACCAATTACAATACCCGCTAAATCAAGTATCCTAGTTAGGTGGCAGCAATCATTCAGATATTGTTGTAATGTTTCGTCTGTTTTAATGGAGTTGCAAGTCAGCACTGATAATATGAATTGGACAAGCTTTGATGCAAAAATAGGTATATCGCCTAATGTGATACATAATAATTTTTTAAGTGAGATTGATGTTAGTTCTGTAGCAGCTGGCCAAAGAACTATTTACCTTAGGTTTTATCAATCGGCTTCACATTATTATTGGATGATAGATGATATAGCCATAGTTGAAGGGCAAGGATCCTCTAATAATGGAATTACTATGCCTGCCACCTATTTATACAACTACCCTAGCCATGGAGGGTCGTATACTATGATGCCCTGTGGGTCTACTAACTCACTATATCCTGCTGCACGAGTAAAAAATGAAAGTGGTATAAATGCCAATAATGTTCAGTTGAAAGCTGCTGTTGTTTCTGGAGCAAATGTTTATTACTCTGGAATTTCTAACAGTTTGTCTCAATTGCTTCCAAATTCTGACAGTGTTTTAGTGATGCAAAGTGCTGTAAATGCACAATTGCCTCAAGGAGCCTATAACGTAGTCTATAAAACAAACTCTTCCATACTTAGTCAAAATACAAATGCCGCCAACTACAGTTTTATGGTAACAGATTCAGTTTATGCACGCGATTATGATCAACCTACTGCAGAAGTGGGTCCAGGTAGCTTTGTTGGTGGGAATGTGAATGGTTCACGACTTGCATTAAGTTATGATTTGTTTCGTTCAGAGGCTTTAAGTTCTATTTCTTTTTATGTTACTAACAATCCTTTAAATGTTGGTGCGGGTGTAAAAGTCAGTGTTAGGAGTTTTGATACTACTGCTGGTTCTTTGAATGCTGCTTTGAATACTGTAGTAGCTCAAAGTGCGAATACTTACGTGATCCAAACTTCTGACTTAGGACAGTGGATTAGTATTCCTTTGATGAATCTAGTGACAGCTGCTCCTGGAAGGTATGTAGCAGTTGTAGAGCAGTCTGATGGGTTTCAAAATGGACGTGAGTTATACATGGGAAGAGATGTGAATGCAGAGAACTATCAGTCATTTGACAAGGATTTTATATCATTTCTTTATGCAAATGGTGGCTTTGTACCTAATTGGGGAGTTATTAATACCATGCCTATGATTCGACTAAATGTAGCGACCCCTTTGACTGGAGTTTGTGCGCCAGTTAGTTTGAAGGAAGAACAAGAAAATTCTGAGGCTTTTCAAATTCAACCGAATCCTACAAAAGGGGTTTTTAACCTCATTTTACCTTTGTCTTCAGAGGTAAGCGAGATAATTATATACGGAATAGAAGGTAGGGTGGTTAAGCGTTTATCCATTTCAAATGGAAACTCTCCTTTCAGAATCGATATGACTGACCAACCTAAAGGACTTTACTTTATTCAATCCAATGCTCACGGAAGAATGATCACTCAAAAGGTGGTTGTTTACTAAATGATACCTATGAATTTTATCAGAAGTGGCTTATTTTTTTTGTTCATGAGTTTTAATCTTGGAATGATTGCCCAAGAAGAATTGCTAATTAAAGCTGCAGAAGTAGTTGATGCAAAAATTAATCACAATACTAGATGGAATAAATCTGCGGGAGACACTTTGTGGTATGAAGATTTTGCGAACGGTTTTGTTCCAAATGGCTGGATATCTACTGATCTAACAGGGAACGCTTTTGACTGGATTTATACGACAGTAGCGCCGGGAGGTCAATATTCTTCTAATGTAAAAGCAATACATTCTACTACATCTCTAAATGGATTTGCATCTCTTCCATCTGATTATTACAATACTCCTACACCCGCAAATGGATTTCTATCAATGGACGCCTATTTAACCTCGGGTCCTATTGTAATTTCACCAAAAAGAAGTGTAAAAGTACGATGGCAACAGAGTTATAGGTATTGTTGTAATAGTGCGACGGATTCTATGGAGTTACAAGTGAGTAGCGACAAAGTAAATTGGGTGAGTTTTAATGCGAAATTAAGTTCAAGTCCTAATACTGTGGTAAATTCTGCTATAGAATTAGACATCACGTCAGTTGCCGCCAACCAGGATACAATTTATATCCGATTTTATCAGAACGCTTCACATTACTACTGGATGATAGATGATATTGCGATTGTTGAAGGGTATAATAATGCTGTGGTAATTGATAAGGTTGCTATTTCAAATGGTTATGGAAGGTTGGAGTATTATACTAAAGTGCCAGTAGGTATGGCTAGCCCTATACAGCTAAAGACGAATGTTAGAAATGTTGGAGGAGAGCCTGCTAGCAATTTAAAGCTAGATATGAGGGTTCTAAAGGATAATGCTGTTGTTTATTCTACACCTTCTGCTCCTATAGATACACTAAAAAGAGATTCATCATCTGTGCTATCAAGTGCTATTTATGCTAATCAAGATGGTATCGGAAAATACCAATTGATTTATACTCTTTCTTCAGATTCTGTCAATGAATTGTTTGATGAGGATACGATTCATTATGAAATTACGGATTCTATTTACGCTAAAGATTTGGATCAAAGTTTTGGGTCAGTAAGTTCAGGATCATTTGGTTTTCCTTCAAACGATGGTGGAATTCTAGGGACTCGCTTTCACATTGATTCAACCAATTTATTAACGTCCATTTCATATCTGATTGGAGCGAGTACATGGAACGTAGGAGTTGGTGTTAAAGCTCAAGTTTGGGGTTTTGACACCTCTTATAATTCCATTACAGATATGATTATGATTCCCGGATTAAAGTACGAGGGTTTTGAATATTTTTTGGATAGTAATAATGTAGGGAGTTGGATAGATTTTAAAGTTGATCCACCATTTCTTTTAGATTCTGGACAATATATTTTAGCATTGAAACAAACCTTTGGCGATTCGATTAACCGTGAGTTAACAGTTGGTCGTGCATTGAATGTTGAGAAGTTTCATCCTAATAACTATGAATTTGGGACTTACATCAATATAAATGGCTCTAATCCTTCATGGGGTTGGACTCCAAAACAACCAATGATGCGTATGCACTTTGGACAAAGTAATGTAGGGATAAAGAAACAGATTGACCATGATTTTCATTTGGAAGTTTTTCCGAATCCTACGAATGGGATAATTCAAGTGAATTTTATGGGGAATTCTCAGCCGAAACAACTAGAAGTAATGAATACGCTTGGTCAAACTGTATTTGTTGGCCATATCCCGTCTAATATATCCACAACTAATGTCGATTTGTCGCATTTAGATAAAGGGATTTATTTTGTTGCCGTTAAAGGCAGACAGAAAAAAGGAGTGGAGAAGATAGTATTAAAGTAGTTAATTTTATTTGCTAGATCTAGCTAGTCGTTTCATTACACTAGAAGCGAATACGAAATCAGATAATTCTTGATTGTCAGTGGTTAGAATGGTTTCGCTATCACCTTCCCACCATTTTTTGCCTTTATGTATGAATATCACTTTTTCACCTATTTCCATAACTGAATTCATGTCATGGGTGACGATAATTGTAGTCATATCATTTTCCTTCGTAATTTCACTAATCAATTGATCAATTACAATGGATGTTTGAGGATCTAAGCCTGAGTTAGGCTCATCGCAAAAAAGATATTTTGGCTTCATAGCTATGGCTCTAGCTAACGCTACTCTTTTCTGCATACCACCGCTTATTTCTGCAGGGTATTTGTGGTTTACTCCTTCAAGTTGAACTCGCTTTAAACAAAAGTCTACACGCTCTTTCATCTCTTCTGCATTCATTGAGGAGTGCATCTGAAGTGGAAACATTACATTCTGCTCAATGGTAAGTGAATCAAAAAGCGCATTGCCTTGAAACAACATTCCAATTTCAGTGCGAACTTCTTGGCGCTCTTGCGTATTTAATGAGGTAAATTCACGATCATCAAAAAACACTTTTCCGGAATCAGGTTTTATTAGTCCAACAGTACATTTAGTTAGTACTGACTTACCTGAACCACTAGCACCAATAATTAAATTAGTCTTTCCTTTTTCATAGGTGACATTAATATCAGAAAGAATTTGTTCGCCATTAAAGGCTTTACTTACATTTTCTATTTTTATCATTTATACCAGTAACAATTGAGTTAATATATAATTGATAATTAGAATGATGATGCTACTTGCAACAACGGCTTTAGTACTTGCTGCACCTACAGCTAATGAGCCACCTTTCGTAAAATATCCATAGTAAGAAGGAACTGCAGTAATTATAAATGCGAAAAATATCGTTTTGATAACTGCATAGTAGACGCTAAATACTTTAAAATCATATTCTAATCCGTAAATGTATTCAGAAGTAGGAATCATTCCTGTGCCCCATGAAACTAGGTATCCGCCTGCCATTCCGATAAACATACTAATGATGACTAAAAACGGATTAATCAACATTGCTGCGGTAATCTTGGGAAGAATCAAATAAGAGGCAGAATTGATACCCATGATTTCTAGAGCGTCAATTTGCTCAGATACACGCATAGTGCCAATTTCTGAAGCGATATTTGAACCTACTTTTCCAGCTAATATTAGTGCAATGATCGTCGGAGCAAACTCCAAAATCATAGATTGACGGACAGTAAATCCTACGGTGTATGCCGGGATTAATGCACTGTCAATATTAGATGCGGTTTGAATGGTAATTACTGCGCCCATAAAAAAGGAGATAATTGCAATAATACCCAAAGAACCAATACCCAATGAGTCAATTTCAAACATCAACTGCCGATAAAAAATTTTCATTTTTTCCGGTTTTTTAAATGTTCTAGCCATTAGGATAGAAAATTGCCCCATGTGAGAAAGTAAGTTCATTCTCTTTTTTTTACGAAAGTAGTGAATTGCTTTAGAAGTCTTGGTCTCAAAAGCATGCTAATATACCTGCTAAATTAACTAAAACTCTACCAAGCTATATCTAATTTATACTTTAAATTCCTATAATGCTCCTTTGATAATATCATCTACCACCTCAGGATTGAGTAGTGTACTGGTGTCACCTAAATTATTTATGTCGTTTCCAGCAATTTTTCTGAGTATTCGTCGCATTATTTTCCCTGACCTAGTTTTAGGAAGACCAGTTACAAATTGAATTTTGTCGAGCTTAGCTATAGGGCCAATATGCTCTGTAATAATTTGATTGATCTCCTTTCTTAAGTTATCGTGTATTCTGGATTCACCGGTTTCCTTTAGTGTAACAAAACCGTATAATGCATTACCTTTCACATCGTGAGGGAATCCAACGATAGCTGATTCAGCAACTGCTGGATGCTCGTTAATTGAATCTTCAATTGGGGCAGTTCCTAAATTATGGCCGGAAACTATAATTACATCGTCAACTCGACCAGTAATTCTATAGTATCCAACTTCATCACGTAAAGCACCATCACCTGTAAAGTACATATCCTTATAGGCAGTGAAATACGTTTCTTTATAACGTTGATGATCTCCCCAAATGGTTCGAGCTATGGACGGCCACGGATATTTGATACACAGCCTACCATCAACTTGATTACCATAAATTTCATCTCCGTTAACATCCATTAAGGCAGGTTGAATTCCCGGAAATGGGAGGGTGGCGTAGGTCGGTTTTGTGGGGGTACAATAAGGGATTGGAGAAATCATAATTCCGCCAGTTTCTGTTTGCCACCAAGTGTCTACAATCGGACTTTTCTTTTTCCCAACATTGTCATTGTACCAGTGCCATGCTTCTTCGTTGATTGGTTCACCTACAGATCCCAATACTTTTAATGAAGACAGATCATGGTTCTCAATGAAAGAAATATTTTCCTTTGCCAATGCACGAATCGCAGTTGGGGCGGTGTACAATTGATTGACTTTATGCTTTTCTACAATTTCCCAAAATCGACCAAAATCTGGATAAGAAGGAACGCCTTCAAACATAAGAGTAGTAGCTCCATTAGCTAATGGTCCATAAACGATATAGCTATGACCAGTAATCCATCCAATGTCGGCAGTACACCAATACACATCTTGTTCCTTGTAGTTAAAAATGTTTTTAAACGTATAGGCTGAATAAATCATATAACCAGCTGTACTATGAACCATACCTTTTGGTTTTCCTGTAGAACCAGAAGTATACAGAATAAATAAAGGATCCTCTGCATCCATAATTTCGGGCTCGCAGTGAGCTGATGCATGCTCTAACAATGATTGCAACCATTGATCGCGGCCCTTTTTCATAGTTACTTCACCTCCTGTTCGTTTAACAACCAAAACAGACCTCACACCTTGACATTGCTCAACAGCCTCATCAACAATACCTTTCAAATCTATAACTTTATTGCCACGATAAGACCCATCAGAGGTAATTACTACCTTACAATCACTATCATTAATCCGAGTAGCTAGGGCGGTAGACGAAAATCCCGCAAATACCACAGAGTGAATTGCTCCAATTCTGGCGCAAGCTAAAGTGGCTATTGCTAAATCTGGTATCATAGGCAAGTATATACAAACACGATCGCCCTTCATCACCCCTTGCTCTTTTAATACATTACTCATCCGACAAACCCTTTCATGCAATCGCCTATATGTAATATGTTCTGCAGGAGAATTTGGGTCATTGGGTTCAAACAAAATGGCGGTTTTATCACCCTTGGTTCTTAAGTGCCTATCAATACAATTTTCAGTAATGTTTAATTTTGCTCCTTCAAACCATTTAATTTCAGGCTTCTTAAAATCCCAACTTAATACTTTATTCCAACGCTTTCGCCATACAAAATGCTCTTCTGCAATTTCTTCCCAAAACAATTCAGGATCTCTTATTGATTTACGATAAACTTGAAAATACTCTTCAAAATGTTTTATACTATAATTACTCATGGTTCTATATTTTAATTCTTTAACTCAACTAAGTAGCTAAAGTTGGTGTTGGATATTTAATTTACTATTTGTTGAACAATTCTTTTATTTCGTCAATAATGGTAGGGTCATCAATAGTTGATGGCACCTTAATCTCCTCTCCATCAACGATGGAGCGCAGCAACTTTCTCAATATTTTCCCTGATCTTGTTTTTGGCAATCTTGAAGCCACAACTACATCTCGAAATGATGCAACTGCACCTATTTCCTGCCTGACATTTAAAATTATCTCTGATTTAATTGCATCAATATTCTCCACATTCTCATTTTTCAACACAATAATTCCCAACGGTTTCTCACCTTTCAGTTCACACTTAACTCCGAAGACTGCACATTCTGCAACTTCACTATGGCTAGAAACAATCTCTTCCATTTCAGCCGTGGACAATCGATGACCAGCAACATTAATAATATCATCTACTCTGCCAGTAATAAATACATATCCGTCAGCATCTCGATATCCACCATCCCCAGAGAAATAATACCCCGGAAATTTGTTCAAGTACCCTTGCTGGAATCTGTTTTGATTCCCCCATAAAGTCATCAAATTTCCAGGAGGTAGCGGTAATTTGATTGCTACAAACCCCTCCTCATTAGGTTTTGCTAAACGTCCTTCTTCATTCAAAATCTGAATATCGTATCCACAAACTGGAAATGTTGCAGAACCTGGCTTCACCTTTTGGATATTAATTCCTGCCATATTCGCAATCATAGGCCATCCCGATTCAGTTTGCCACCAATGATCGATTACAGGAACCTTTAAATGTTCTTCTGCCCACCTTAGTGTAGAAGCATCACATCGCTCACCAGCCAAGAATTGAAATTTCAATGAGGACAAATCATACTTTTTAATCCACTCTCCTTCGGGGTCTTCCTTTCTAATGGCCCGAATAGCTGTTGGAGCAGTGAACATAACTTTAACTTTATACTCATTAATTATTCTCCAAAATGTTGACGCATCAGGAGTCTTAATAGGCTTTCCTTCAAATAGGACCGTAGAATTTCGATTAATTAGAGGGCCATATACGATATAACTGTGACCAACTACCCAACCAACATCGCTCGCTGCCCAATAAACATCACCCTCGTTAACCCCATAAACATATTTCATGGAAAACTTTAGAGCAGTGGCATACCCTCCAGTATCTCTTACGATTCCTTTTGGAGTACCTGTAGTCCCTGAAGTATAGAGAATATAAAGGGGATGCGTTGAAGCTACCCTAATAGGTTTTATTGGATTAGACTGCGCCACCAATCTCTCATAATCAACATCATATGACTTCGAAACCCAATCCACTTGCTGCAAATTACGTTGATAGGTAATTACTTGTAATGGTTTATGATTTGACTTCAAGATCGCTTCGTCAACGAATGGCTTATAGGGAATGATTTTATCTATTTCTTTTCCTGACGAAGCTGTAATGATGAGCTTAGGTTTACAGTCGTCAATACGGATAGCCAATTCATGAGGAGCGAAACCTCCAAAAACGACAGAATGAATAACTCCAAGTCTTGCGCAAGCCAACATAGCGTATATAGCCTGTGGAATCATTGGCATATAAATTATTGTAGTATCTCCCTTCTTTAAGCCCAAATCTTTTAGTCCGCCGGCGAGCCTAGCTACTTCTTCATAGAGTTGAAAATAAGTAATAGCCTCCTTTTTTCCGGTTACAGGAGAATCATAATAAATGGCAATGTCTTCGCCGTATCCATCTTCAATATGTTTGTCGATGCATAGATAACTCATATTTAATTCTCCATCTTCAAACCAAATCGGATATCCATTAAAATCGGTTGACAATGTCTTTATTGGTGAGGAATACCAACTTATCTCGCTTGCTTGTTCTCTCCAAAACAAAGCTCTATCATTGATACTCTTGGTATAAAAATCATGGTAATTCATAGCTTGATTGTTTTAGATTTAAACAAACCAAACCAGTTGGGATTAAGAACCTTCAATTTAATCAAAGCCCATATAAAGACAATAAATGATAACCCAACAGCCATAGATTGAGCTGTAGAAACTTCATTTGACAACTCCCATTTTATTCGAAAAAAAAGGGATACAAGAATATAAATCGTGATAATAATATCCGAAAAGAGTGAATTAAAACGTAATTTCATTGTGACTTACTTTAGTTAAACATTGTTTGTTTGCACACAAAACCAACATTTAAGCTTAAAGAAGCGTTGTAATCTCTGAAACTATTTTTTTTACTGAAAAAGGTTTAATTAAATACTTATCTGCACCCATTTTTAATCCCTTTTCAATGTCAGACGCTTTATTCTTCGCCGTTAAAAATACGACTTTTGTTGCACTTAATTCAACTTTTTCCCGTATGAATTTCAACGTTTGATAGCCATCTACATTTGGCATCATAATATCCAACAATACTACATCAGGAATATGACGCATCAAAATCTCCATCGCTTCGCTTCCATCCCTAGCTATAAACACCTCAAAGTCAAACTTCTTAAATGCATATTCTAAAGACATAACGATATTGGGCTCATCGTCAACGATTAAAATTTTCCTTTTAGACATTAATCAAAATTAATCAAATGGCAATTTAAAACCTACCACCACTCCATTTTTAGCGGCATTTCTAGCCCATATTGTACCTTTATGCTGTAATATTATCTGTTTACTTATGGCCAATCCCAGTCCACTTCCTAATGGTTTTATTGTGTTTTGATTCTTAGATTGGTAAAACTTATCAAAAATAAAATTCAAATCATCTGGAGGAATTCCCTTTCCGTTATCTTTAACTTCCACAAAAATATACCCTTCATCATATCGATAATCTATGCTTATTATTCCATTTTCGGGATGGCAGAATTTAATCGCATTAGAGAATAGATTTGTTAAAACTTGAATGATACGATCTTCGTCGTAATAAAATTCATAATCACTCCTATTAGTATCAAGAATCTGGATATTCTTATTTTGAGCAACCTGACTAACACTTACTAAAGCAGCATTGATTGTTTTCCTCAAGCTATTCTTTGCTAAATTAAGTTCCTCTCTACCCTTGGATAGCTTTTCAAAGTCTAAAAGATTATTGATTAATCTACTCATCCTGTCAGCATCTGATAAAATATTTCTTAGAAACTGATTCTTCAACTCAGATGGCATTTCTTCTAAGTCATCCAACAGCAATTCAGTTGCAGCTCTGATACCTGTTATAGGAGTTTTAATTTCATGAGCTACCGTGTCTAAAAATTCATCCTTCTGGTGATCTTTAGCAATCAACTCTGAATTTACTGACTTCAACTGATCAGTCAACTGAGTCAACTGCATAGACTTGTCTTTCAATAATTTATTTCGACTTATAGTTTCTTTAGATTCTTCTAGAATTTTCAACACCTCAACTAAGCTGATTTCTTCTTCTTTAACAACACCTGATATCAAGATTTTGGCGGACGCGTTCCCAATACTACCTGTAAGCAACTTCTCAGAAAAATTAATCAGACGAGCATCGGCCATTTGAATATTCTCAGGTAAATCATACTTGGTAAAAAATAAACGCAGAGCCCTTTCGGTTCTTTCGGTTCCTAAAAAACGAACCAGAACATTCTTAATGTCGGAGACAAAAGCCTCCCCTTTCCATACGAGAGCATTATCTTGTAATGAATTATAATTCTTACTATCTACAAACATTTCAGCATAATTTCGCTCTCTATAATTCCCTTTACTAGTAATTGAGAATACTAAATAACTGACAGTATTTACCAACAAACTCCAAAAGAAAGCATGAGCTGGCGGGCTTAAAAAGTCGATGCCAAAAAGTGAATGTGGTTTTAAAAGGAATAATCCCCATGGGCCATCTTCTACAAAACTAGAGCTACCTGTAACTGCTTGTAGAGAAAATGGCAGAATAAGGGTATAGACCGTAATTAAAAACCCTAACACCATTCCAATTTTAGCTGCTTTGGAAGCACCTCTATTCCAAAATAGTCCAATAAAAAAAGAGGGAGACAACTGAGCTATTATCACAAATGAGATTAAACCAATTGAATAAAGTGAGAGTTTAATTAAAAAGTGAGCATAGAATAAATAAGCAAGAATAATGATGGAAAAAACCGCAATTCTGCGAATACGTTTTATATACACTGCATTCATTTCAGGCTGTGCTTTACTGAAAACATCCAGAAAACCATAAGGAATAACAATGTTATTACTAACCATAGTAGAGAGAGCCAAAGTAGAAACTACCACCATTGAAATCACTGCAGAAAGACCTCCAAAAAAAACAATCAGCGCCATTAATAGATTTCCATGATGTAATGGTAGAAACAAAGTGTAGTATTCTGGATTAACCGTATCTCCAAAAGTGATTTTACCGGCCCAAGCAATAAAAATTACAAACAGATTAAACAGTAGTAAATAAAGAGGAAACAGCCAAATTGATTGTTTCAAATGCTTTTCCCTGACATTTTCAACAACAGACACTTGAAACATTCTAGGCAGCAAAAAAATCGCCATAAAAGAAAGGGAAATCATATACAACCATCCAAAAACTTCCTCTGTATGATTAAAACCCACTAGCGCACTAATGTCCTCTGTGGAGGTTATTTTTTGATGCAAATCAACCGATCCATCAAAAAGGTAAAACGTAACATATACACCTATTATCACAAAAAACAATAGTTTTAAAAAAGACTCAAATGCTACTGTAGCTATCAGCCCTTTATGTTTAGCTGATGCATCAGTAGTTTGTGTTCCAAAGAAAGTAGCAAATAAGGCCAACAATAAAGCAATATAAAAAGTGGAATCACCGAATGCTCCCACCTGTGAAACAGAAGAACTTTCGGTTATTATCTTAAAAGTATCAGATATTGCCTTCAACTGCAATGAGATATAGGGAACCGTACCAACAACACAGATTATCGCTACAAGTGCACCCAAAAATCGGTCATTACCATATCGAAGTGAAATAAAATCTGCGATGGATGAGATATTGTGTTGTTTAGAGATTCTAATTATTTTCCTAAGAATCACGATCCATAAGGGCGCAGCTATTACTGGTCCTAAATAAATAGGTAAAAAGGAAATTCCAGAATTCGCAGCAACACCGATACTCCCATAGTATGTCCAAGCAGAACAATAGACTGCAAGCGAAAGAGTATAAACAAAAGGGTTGTTAACCCACTTACTTTTTGAATTTCTGTCGGCAATAAAAGCAATGTAAAATAAAACTGCTAAATAAATAAGAATCAAAACACTTAGCGTAAAATTACTCATAGTGCTTATTTAGAATTATCACTGAAATAATTATTGAGATTAACCAGATAATAAAAATGGATAAATAAAAAATTGGTATCCCATATACAGTGGACTGCTGATTAAAAATGAGAACTAAAGGAGCGTTAAACAAAATAGCTAACGAAATTCCCAAAATAACCAGTTTTTGTTCATGTCTTTTTTTCACGTCAACTAATATCGTAATAATTCTAAAAAAAAGCAGCGTTGCATTTCACTGCAACGCTGCACCCGTTTAAACCAATAGACATTAATGTCCTGAAGCCTCACCTGCTCCACTTGGTATTCTAATATTCTCAACTATTTCTTGCACATTTATAGGTGGCGCTGGTGTTAAGCGTGATATAACCAACGATACGATTAAGTTAACCCCCATTGCTATGGTTCCAAAACCTTCAGGAGAGGTTCCAAACCACCAATCTTCAGCAGGAAGAGGATCCATTACACCTATCAAACCTGTTTTATAGCGAATCATATAAAACAACATCAGAGATATTCCTACAACCATTCCTGCTATGGCACCTTCTTTATTCATCCTTTTATCAAATATTCCTAGTAGGATGGCGGGAAAGAAAGAAGCAGCACCTAAGCCAAAGGCCAATGCTACAACAGCTGCAACAAATCCTGGAGGATATATACCAAACAAACCTGCGATAATTATCGCTACTAAAATTGCAATACGAGCAGCCATTAATTCACCCTTCTCTGAGATATCAGGCTTTAATTGTTTCTTAATTAAATCGTGAGAAACTGAGGTAGAAATAACGAGCAATAAACCGGCCGCTGTGGAAAGTGCTGCAGCTAAACCTCCAGCTGCAACTAAGGCTATTACCCAATTTGGAAGATTCGCAATTTCTGGATTTGCTAACACCATAATATCTCGATCCACATACAACTCATTGGCATCAGCTGTTGGATTTGCAACAATTCGCTCACCATTCACACCTCTTTCTTCAGTATAAATCGGCTTTCCAACAACAGCATCTCCTTTTACGTATTGAATTTTACCATCGTTATTTTTATCCGCCCAAGCTATCAAACCTGTATTTTCCCAGTTCTTAAACCACTCAGGAATTCCCGAATATTCGGCATCGTTTACTGTTTCGATTAAGTTTGTTCGAGCAAATACAGATACTGCTGGAGCAGTGGTGTACAAAATGGCAATAAACAACAATGCCAAACCTGCAGACTTACGTGCATCTTTCACTTTAGGAACTGTAAAAAACCTAACAATTACATGAGGTAAACCTGCCGTACCTGCCATTAATGCCATTGTGATAGCAAATACGTCCCATGTAGATTTAGTACCACTAGTATATTCACTAAAACCCAATTCAGTGTGTAATGCATCTAACTTATCCAACAAATAAACTCCTCCTTCTACTTTACCTCCCATACCCAATTGTGGTATTAGATTTCCTGTCATTTGCATAGAAATAAAGAAGGCTGGTACCATAAAAGCAAAAATCAATACACAATACTGCGCAACTTGAGTGTAGGTAATTCCTTTCATGCCACCCAAGAATGCAAATACAAGCACCACCGTCATTCCAATGATTACCCCAAAAGTAATGTCTACCTGTAAAAATTGAGAGAAAACAATTCCCACCCCGCGCATTTGGCCAGCGACATAGGTAAAGGATACAATTAATGCACAAAATACAGCCACAGTCCTAGCTGTATTTGAATAATACCGATCACCGATAAAATCAGGCACCGTAAACTTTCCAAATTTTCTAAGGTATGGCGCTAGCAAAAGTGCCAACAATACATATCCCCCAGTCCATCCCATCAGAAATACAGAACCATCGTATCCCATAAAGGAAATTAATCCTGCCATTGAAATAAAGGAAGCCGCACTCATCCAGTCGGCTGCTGTTGCCATTCCATTTGCTAAGGGAGATACTCCTCCACCTGCTACATAAAAATCTTTTGTTGATCCAGCTCTAGCCCAAATTGCTATTCCGAAATAAAGGGCGAATGTAATCCCAACTAATATCCATGTCCAAACTTGAACGCTCATAATTTTTTATTTTTATCTGTTAATAATTAAGATTACTCATCGTATCCATACTTCTTATCTAACTTGTTCATAATACGAACGTAGACAAATACTAGAATAACGAACACATAAATAGACCCCTGCTGAGCAAACCAAAACCCAAGTTTGAACCCACCCAACTTAAATTCATTTAATGCATCCTTGAACAAAATCCCTGCACCAAAGGAGGAAACAAACCATATAACTAACAAGACCAAGAGGTAGGTTAGGTTTTCTTTCCAATAAGCTTTTGCATTTTTACTTTCTGACATCTTTTATCTTTTTTATAAATAAATCATTGCTTGAATTAAAATTCCCTCAGAAGAAGTCCCCCCTCGGTTATCGTTTGAATACTCTAATGTTAATTTGGAGTTATGCCCACTGAAATAAGCATTAATACCCAGGCCGAGTCTATTGTAATTATCTGCTATAGCATCATACTCATTCAACGCAAACGAAGCATAAGGTTGGAATCTGGTTTTTGCTTTATCACCTGGCAATACATATCCTGCATGCCCATAAATCATAGTTCCTGTGCCATAGGCTGAAAATAAATAATCTTCTCCATAATCATTTTTCTGATACGTCGCATAGGCAGTTATTGCAGCACCATTATCTCCAATGGGTGCATCATAAAATATATCAGCAGCAAATACGCTTACTGTCTGACTTTCACTTCCTGTTGAAGAAATATTTATAGCGCCATTTGGATGTAAAAAGAATCCCGCACCGACATTTAAAACTCTTTTTGAACCCAAATAAGTCCCCACCTTATAGGGTAAAAAGTTAGACTCTTCATCTAAAAGGTTATAATCGAAGTATCCTGCATAAGTCTTACTTGACTTACTTGGACTTTCGAGGCGTGCTCCGGCATAAACCGTTCCTTGAAAATTGGGATCTTCATTTCTACTATCTAGTCCATTTACTAGAGCATCATTGATTGCAACGCGGTATTGTAATCGACCAAATTTACCCTTTCCAAAAACTCCCAAGTGCCTCGCAAATTGATCAGACAACCCCAAAGTAGCCCATGACTGCCGATTATTATCCAACGTCATAATGTTAAGTGTACTTTGATTATTCAAACGAGAAATACCATTAAAGTAATGTAAACCAGCGCCTACAGTATGATTCTTATTCAGGTTATACTGCGCCCATACATCATGAAAGAACAGCTGAGCACTTGCATCCTTACCCAAAGGACCTAAGTTAGACCTATTAAGACTATTCAATCCAAAATGTGTCAGAATCAAAAATTTATCTGTAATCTGGGAAAACATCAGCACCCTAGCTCTTCGTAAATTAAAGTCTACTAAAGATTGATCGGATGTTCGATTTAAATCAATACCTGCTTGAACTTGTGCCCAAGAGATTATACGAAGATACTTTTTACCTTCTTCGTCAAATTTTACCTTAAGTCCTCCATCATAATCAGGAGAACCTTGAGCAAAACTCAACTGACTGGACATGAGAGCCATTCCTGTCAGTAATAAACTTAGTTTTTTCATCTTTTTTAGTTTCGTTAATACCTATACATTGGTTTTGTGTGCGGTACTAATCTCCAAAAAAGGATGATTCAAATAAAATACACTATAGTTTTTTGTAAATTTAAAATGGTTAGTCTCTAAATCGCTCCCACTTTATCATCATAAATTTATCACCCAACTCAGTAACAACAACTCCTGCTCCACTGAGACTACCCTTCTTACTGAAGAAAGTAGCAAGCTCATCAGCATTCAATATTCTATAGGTTGGATGATATTCTGAATTATACGGACGTTTAATGTTATATTTTTTCACCCAGTTCATCACACTTACATGGGAAATCCCTAAAATTCTCTCTATTTCTCGATAAGTTAACCCTTCTAAATATAGTTGCAATGCTTTGTTTACATAATAATCATCTATCTTCTTACCTACCTTATTAACAGTAAAGTAATAGTTACACTTTTTACACTTGTAGCGTTGACGATCATTAACAATGCCACTCTTAATGTGTTGATTTGAGTTACAATTTGGACAATGTTCAATTTTCATATATACTAATTTAGCATAAATATATTAATTTAGCAATATATACATTTCAATCAAAATGAATTACTAAAACCAATAGAAGCAAAAAGCCCATTCTACCTTAGTAAAATGGGCTTATAATACATCTTTACGTATCACATTAATCTTTCACTCCTAATTTTGCTACAATCTTATCCATCAAGCACCATTTGGTAAAAGATGATTGCAATAAATTAACTCCCACAAAGGCTGTAAACCACAACCAAGATTGATCGACATAAACAGCCAGCAACAAACTGATCAATATAAATGTACCTGCTATACCTCTAACTACTCTATTTACCATTTTTTTGAATTTTATATACTACGTTCTATCGGCACTACTACCGCTTTTATTGGATTATTCGTTTCAATGTTTTGATTAAATTCTGCAATCAGTTCAAACAAATGATTAATCTTTATATCATCTGTAAAGGAGAAAAACAAATTCGACTCTGCTCCCGACTTTTCACTTGGAAACCAACTAGAAGACATCATCGTAGAAGGCGCGTTTTTATAGCCGTCAATATCTGATTCGCTGTAATTTTCAATCTTAGCTTGCTTGAATAATTTCATCACTTTTTCGTGGTAATCTTCTACCACTGTCACGATTAATAATTTCATCTTTACCTCCTTTTTTAATTGATGTGATTTTTACGTTCTATCATATAGTAAACCAATGGCACTACTAACAATGTCAATACAGTAGAAACAATGGTTCCACCCATTAGAGAAATCGCCAAACCTTGGAATATGGGATCAAATAGGATAACGAATGCACCAATAACTACTGTTCCAGCAGTTAACAAAATCGGTGTCGTCCTTACCGCTCCTGCTTCAATTACTGCTTGCTTCAAACCCACCCCATCTTCCAATCGGATATTGATAAAATCGATCAACAGAACGGAGTTTCGAACCATAATTCCGGCGAGAGCAATCATTCCGATGAATGAAGTAGCAGTAAAAAATGCATCCATCATCCAGTGCCCTAAAACTATCCCAACTAACGATAATGGAATCGCCACCATCATTACAATTGGTGCTTTAAAGTTTTGGAACCATCCTACAATTAAAATGTAAATCATAACAATAACTCCTAAGAATGCAATTCCCAAATCGCGAAACACTTCCAAAGTAATCTGCCATTCTCCATCCCATTTTACTGTAAAATCCTCATTACTTCCAGGCTGAGAAATGTATAGTTCATTGATCCCATAGCCTGCAGGCAGATCCATTTCTTTTAATTTTTCCTCCATCCCAAGAATCGCATAAACTGGACTTTCTAACTCTCCCGCCATATCGGCCAAAACATACACCACTCTTTGTTGATTCTTTCTATAAATCGCCTTGTCCGCAGTTTTCTCCTTTATTTCTACCAAATCACCAATACTTACCATGGCTCCTTGATTAGAACTCACCTCCAACTGAGTCACTTCCTGTATGGTAGACTTTTCCTTAGGTGCTAAGGCCAAGATAATTCCAACTTGATCTGCAGCATTCTCATCGTACAGCATAGACACTGCTCGGTTTGAAAGCGCCATATTCATGGTATATACCACTTGTTGAGGTGCCACACCATAAAGCATTGCCTTTTCTCTGTTCACTATTAATTCGTAGGCTGTTTGATCGGCTTCTACCATCCAATCCACATCCACCACATCGGTGGTGTTTTCCAAAATTGCTTTCACTTGGTTGGCTACTTTTATCTGCTCCCCATAATCAGGACCATAAATCTCAGCTACAATCGTTGACAATACGGGAGGCCCTGGCGGAACTTCTACTACCTTTATATTTGCATTATATTTCTTAGCAATTTCTTGAATATAAGGTCTAAACGCACTTGCTATTTCATGACTCTGAGCTGACCGATCGTGTTTATCCGTCAAGTTCACCTGAATATCAGCAACATTACTTCCTCTACGCACATCATAATGACGCACCAAACCGTTGAACGTAATAGGCGCTGAAGTTCCAACATAGCTTTGGTAATTCACAACCTCTGGTCGTGTAGATAGAAATTGTGCAATTTCCTTCGCTACTAAATCAGTTCGCTCTAAAGTTGTGCCCTCTGGCATATCAATCACCACTTGAAATTCATTCTTATTATCAAATGGCAACATTTTTACAGCTACCGTCTTAGTAAAGAATAAGGCTACTGAACCTAACAATAGCAAAGCCGTAAATCCTAAGAAACCCCAACGTTTGGCTTTATTTTCAATCAATGGTTTTTCAAAGCGTTCGTAAATTCTGTAAATAAATGTGTCAGATATTTCTTTTTCTGGTGCTTTTTCCTTGCCATCTTTCGGCTCCTTTTCTTGTAAGAAAATGTAACCCAAATAAGGCGTAATAGTCAATGCGACAAACAAAGATAGAATCATGGCGATAGAAGCCCCAATTGGCATAGGCGACATATATGGCCCCATCAATCCAGAAACAAAAGCCATCGGCAATACAGACGCAATCACGGTAAACGTAGCCAAAATAGTAGGGTTTCCTACTTCATTAATGGCATACAATGCTGCTTGCTTAAACGGCAATCGCTTCATTTTAAAGTGACGGTGCATGTTCTCCGCAATAATAATGGAATCATCCACAACAATACCAGTCACAAACACCAAGGCAAAAAGCGTAATTCTATTTAAGGTGTAATCCAATAGATAGTAACTCAATAATGTCAATGCAAACGTTACGGGAACGGATAAAAACACCACCAATCCACCTCTCCAGCCCATGGCCAACATTACTACAATGGTTACAGCCACAATGGCGCCTATTAAGTGCATTAGCAATTCCGATACCTTTTGAGAAGCAGTTTCTCCATAATTTCGAGTTACTTCAACAAATACATCATTGGGAATTAGAGTGGCTTTTAATCCATCCACTTTATCCAAAATTACATCTGCGATTTTCATGGCATCAGCTCCTTTTCGCTTAGCGATAGAAAGCGTAACCGCTGGATACTCCGATGGAAAATCAGCCGTTTTTGCACTTGCTTGACCAAATCCTAACTGTACATAGTTAACCGGAATTTCAGGGCCATCAACCACCTCAGCTACTTGCTTTAAGTAAATCGGCTGATTTTGCTGAACACCAATCACCAAATTTTCTACATCTTCTACTGTCGATAAGAATAATCCAGTTTCCACAGTGAATTCCCGATCATTTTTAGTGATGTTTCCGCTACTCAATTGCTGATTGTTTGCTTTTAGCATTTCTGCTACGCCCAAAAAATCTAAACCTGAAGCAGCCAATTTAGCCGGATTCAACACTACTCTCATTTCTCGGTTTCTTCCACCAATTAAATGCGTCGCAGAAACATCATTCACCTTTTTGATTTCATCGTTCAGCTCCTGTGCGATCTGTTTGATTTGATAATCGTCGTAATTTTCACTCCAAAGTGTTAAGCTCAACATCGGCACATCATCAATAGATCTCGCTTTCACTAATGGCATGGTGACACCTTTTGGCAGCTCATTCATGTGCTTGTTCATCTCGGTATACAACTTCACGAAAGATCGCTCAATGTCTTCTCCCACATAAAACTGAACAATGATCATGGCTTGCTCTTTCATAGAAGTGGAGTACACATACTCAACACCTTTGATATTAGAAATCATTTTTTCTAATGGTTGAGCCACCCTCGATTCTACTTCCTCAGGGCTTGCCCCTGGGTAGCCAATAAAAATATCGGCCATGGCCACATCAATCTGTGGCTCTTCCTCTCTTGGTATCAGAAAGGAACTGTAAACCCCAACCACCATAAATACGACCATCAACAACACTGTTAACTTAGAGTTGATGAATACTTTGGCGATTCTACCTGCTAATCCTTCTTTCATCTTTTCGTTCTTTTCTGATTATTAATAAACAACAGGTGCTCCGTTGTATAATTTACTTTCCGCTGACAAAATCAATTGCTCTCCAGCCGAAAGTCCTGATAAAACCTCTACATGGTCACCTGTCTTTTGCCCCAACTTCAACCACCTTAAAATAGCCGTATTACTTTGGCTTACAGTATAAATTCCAGACAACTGACCTCTCGACACTATAGCTGATTGAGGAATCATTACCACCGAATTAGCCGTAACCTCACTTTTAACTTCAACACCCACTGTTGCAAACATTCCTGATCGTAGTGCTCTACTTTCCTCTGAAATTGAGACGCGTATAGCGTATTGTCCACCTGTATTTTTTGAAGAACTACTCACTTCGGTTACTATTCCTTTTAAGGCCGAATTAATGGAATTAATGTGCACCACTACCTCAGCACCTTGCTTCACCAGTTGAATCTGATTTTCAGGAACCATTGCCGAAACTTCCATTTTACCTGGTTGTTCAATCGCTAACAAAGGCATTCCCGGATTGGCCATATCACCTGCTTCGATAAATCGGTTAGTAATTACACCATCAAAAGGTGCCGTTAAATTCACATATTGCAATTGTGCATTCACTTCACTTTGCTGTTGCTTTGCACCTTCCAATTGCGATTTCATCATTTCATAACGAGTCGTCATGTCGTCCATTTCCTTTTGAGAAATACTGTTCGACTTCATCAAATTTTGAAATCTTTTGTAATCTTTTTCTGCATTTTCAAACCCCGCTTCCGCAGCTGCAATAGCAGCTTTCACTTGCGCACTTTTAGCTTGTAAATCAGCATTATTGATTACCATCAACAATTGCCCTTTTTTAACTTCATCGCCTACCTTCACGTTTACTTTATCCACAAATCCCATCATTCGGGTGCTGATGTTCGCACTGTTGGCAGCAGTTACTTTTCCATTAAAATTGATTGTTGTTATTCCATCAGGATTAGCCACACTTAACACTTCTACCTTCACCGGGTCTTGTGCTACTACATTGGTTGTTTCTTCCTTTGTTCCACAGCCATAAATTGAAATTCCAGTCAATGCAATGGCAGCTATTGTTATCTTCGTTTTCATATTTTGATTCAATTAATTCTTATACCGATTAAAACGTTAAGATATTGTTATTAAAATTATATATTGGCTTCCTTAACGGTTAGTTGGTATCAGTTAAGAATGCAAGTGTTGATTGAGCCATATTGTAGGAAAATATGGACTGATAATAGGCCAATTGCATTTGTGCATATTGTGTTTCTGCCATTAACAAGTCGGTTGTTTTCTCCAACCCTTCCTTAAATCTGTTGGTTCGAATTCTCAATACCTCCTTAGCTTGTTGCTCTGCCAATTGGGCTGTTTCAAACTGTCGTTTAGCATCTGCTAATTGTCGCTTCGCTTGATTAATTTCCAATTCACTTTTAGCCACATATTGCTCAAACTCTAGGTCCGCTTTTTGACTATTCGCCCCACTTTGTTTCGTTTTTCCAAATCGCTTAGCACCTTCAAAAACAGTCCAACTCAATTGTGCCCCTAATAAATAGCCATTTGCACTCGCATTAAACAATTGATCGTCGTATAATTGGTAACTACCAAAAGCATTCAATCTTGGTAAAAAGCTCATTTTATCCGACAGGTGCATTTTTTTATAGGCTTCTGACGCTAAACTCATCGCTTGAATATCTGCCCGACTTTCAGACAATTGCAACCCTGCAGATTCTGTCAACTGTATGGTTAAAGAATCCGACGGTAGGTAAACCGCTTCAATTGGTTCATTCATGATAAAACCCAAATAGTCGGAAGCATTTTGCAATTGCGATTCTGCCAGACTCAATTGATTTTTTAATTGGTTGACTTGAATTTCAACTGATAAAAAATCGGCTTGCTGCATGTAGCCAGCCTCTAAATTATCTTTGGCTACTTTTTTATTGGCTTCTGCTGTAGCGACTGCTTGCTGCATTACTGCGACAGCTTTGTGTGCCAATTGTAGTTGCATATAAGCCTTATCCACCTCCAGGTGTATGTGATCAATGGATCGATCCCACTGCAATTTGGTGGCTTGCATTTGCATTTTTGCCGCTTGGCGCTGATAAAAACCATCTACATTGATGAGTGGTTGTTCAAAAGCAATGTTGGTTGCGTAATTCTCTGTTTGATCAGGATCATTTAATAATGCTGGATTAAAATCTGCAGCAGTCAGAACCTCTTGATTCAGCTTAGAACCAAATGCCATTAAGGGGTTGGTAGTTACCATTGCAGTGTGAGAAACTGAAATAGTAGGAAGAACCACCGCGTTGGCTTGGCTAAAACCTGCCTTTGAACTGTTGTAATTCTGTTCTGCTATTTTGATGGAACTGTTTTGTGCATCTACTTTTGTGAGCACTTCAGCTTTCGTGATTGGAATTCGCTCTGCCGACTGAGCAAAGAGCCCTATCGAAGCAATTCCAAATGACCATAACAATATGTGTTTTTTCATCATAAAATAAATTATGATGCAAAGTTGCGACGAAGTGCAGGGGGAAGTCAGTAACCTTTGTTACCGTGGAGGAAGATTTGTGGAGATAAATGAAATAGTAAAAAGCGAGAACATAGAAATTGAAGACTTACAACCTTAATATTTTCATTTTTATCAAACTACAACATATAAAACAAGGCACACAAGAAATAAAACAAATGAAACAACTGCAATAAATCCAATTAACTTAACAAACCTTGAATCCTTACCCTCAAAAATATTTTCAGTTTTAGGAGAATACTAAATATCTACCAAACGGGTTAATTCTTCTAAAATCTGATTCTGAATACTCTTTAATAACCTGACTTCAGAGAATAAAAGAAATGACAAAGAAAGGATTCCAATTGCACAAGATGATACACAGATTGAAAAGATCAGTTGATTCTCATCTTCAATATTACTCTTGTGATAAAATGATACAAGTATCCCAAGAAGTGTAGTAGATGAAATTAGAACTTGTCGCAAAAATTTATAATATGCCTGAGCCTTCTCATCACGTGTATCTACAAACTTTGTTATCAATTCCTGACGAAACTCAAAATTGTCCATATCCAAAATAATTCTTTAAGTATATAATTTTACCTAACCAATTCATTTAATGATTCGAAGATAATATTAAAAACTCAACTATCTTTAACCACAAAGGCACAAAGAAATTCACAAAGGACGCAAAAGGTAATTGAATTCTAACTCCTTTGCCCTCCTTCGACGAAAAGCTCTGGATGACAAAGGCTGTAGTTGTCAAAAATAAATTCCCAAGAAAAATAGCTTAGGTAAAATATATTACCATAAAAAATAGAACACCTCCTTTTATTTGTCAAACTGAACACATCGGCAAGCTCAGCACAGGCTTTACCGTCGAAGTCTAGACGAATAAATCCACTAAATACAATCGAAAAGTAGCTCTGTTTTTTAACCGCTAAGGACGCAAAGAAAAAGGCGCAAAGGACACAAAGAATGGATAACGCAGTCAATAATAATTGTTATATCGATCAATTGCTAGATTAATTCATTAATAAAATCAATCAAACACCACTTTCCACATACCGCGTACTTCATTTACTCCATAACCTGTAGCTTTATCTTCTGGATATTTGGCTTTGATCGCAGCTAAAGTAGAACGCTCAATATCTATCTCTGGCTTACCATGACACTGCATGCACATGGAGTTCGTCATAATTGGGAAATAGAAAAACGTTTTGCCATTTTCTTCTCTTAACACTGGTTCTTGTTCTACTCCATCATTTGCTCTTTGCTTAAATAAACTAAGGGTTGATAACTCATTTTCATTCGCTAAATCATCTTGATTCCTTGGCTTATCCGTCACTCGACTAATCAAAGCATGATGAACTTTAGCCATACTATCAGTAAGCGGGATAGCTTGAATATTACAAAACTCCAATGCGCCAATAGTTCCTTCAGATTGAATCTTTCCCATTAAATTTTTACCTAAAACGGCCTTCGTGCTCAGCGCATATTCTAAACCACGTTCAGCTTTAGTCATTTCGGACTTTTGTTCACCCCCTTTATGCATTTGGTTGCCTTTTCCATGCTTCTTTTTATGTCCTCTAAAATCTCCTGGCCCTTCTATTTCATTGTTATAAATGTAGTCGGCTATCTTCTTCAACGTTTCTTCAGGGAAAGCTTGTTGTGGCATTAAGCCAAAATTAGCAATGGCTCCTGGCATTTTTGCTTTCTCTTTGGTGGGATGTTTTATAAACGAAATGAAGGCTTCAGTGAACTCTTCTTCAGTAGTCCCTTCTTTAATGTAATGCTCCTTTACATATTGCATCGGTGGTGCTATTCTTCCTGTTTCCATAGTAGGGTGATGGCACACGTAACAGTTCTTTTTCAATAGAATCGCACCTTCATGAACCGTTTCCTGCTCTTGGTTATCTGCTAATTGCTCGGTATTATTCGTGGTATTGCTACACGCCATAAAAGCTGCGATTCCTAATGTAGCGATGATGTACTTTTTCATTTGAAGTAGATTTATTTAATTAATAAAAATTCGCTTTCCTTAGTTGCTACAACCTCATGCAACACTTCTTTTGGAATCTCTACAAAGTCACCATTCTTCATAGAAATGGTTCTGCCGTCCTTTTCTTTATAAATTGCCTCACCATTGACACAAACTAAAAGTGCTGCTACTTTACTAACATGCTCTTTTAGCACTTCATTTTCTTGAATTTTTAACACAATGACTTTTTGATCAACATTATTAAACAAAACTTTTATTTGAACTGCCTTTTCATCCTTAAATACATTCGAAATACTCTCCGATTTGACCATTTTACTATTATGATTAATTTTTGCTAATGAGCAACTTGAAATAATAGATACCAATAACAACGCTATAAATAATCTCATTTTTTTAGTGAAAATTAAAGCGATTTATTCTCTTTAAAGGTAACAATAGTTACACAAAACAAAAAAAGGAGCACCTTTGTTAAGATGCTCCTTTTCAAACCTAAAAACATGAAAAATTAATGAGGAAACCACCCCTCATAAAATCTTATAATAAAGTCGTTGGACAAACATAGTCTGTCGTTTTAATTCCTTCTTCTTTTATGGCTGCGAAACCTCCTTCTACGTCAATAAGGTTGTGAATCCCTCTGCTTTTTAAAATTGATGCTGCAATCATACTTCTATACCCCCCTGCACAATGCAGATAAAAAGGCTCATCCGATGGAAATTCTGCTAAGTGATTGTTTATGAAATCCAATGGTGTGTTGTTGGCAATTTCAATATGCTCTGATTGGAATTCACTTTCTTTTCTAACATCAAATATTGGATAGTGATTTTCTTTAGAAATTGCTTCTTTTAGCTGAGATGGGGTGATAGTATCTACCGTATCATATTCTTTACCTGATTTCTTCCAAGCCTCAAATCCACCTTTCAAAAACCCTATAGCATTATCGAAACCAACGCGTGAAAGTCTTGTGATGGTTTCTTCCTCTCTACCTGAATCGGCAACTATTAATATGGGTTGTTTAGTATCTACAATCATAGCTCCTACCCACTGCGCAAAACTTCCATCGATTCCTATAAAAATAGATTTAGGAATATGTCCTTTTGCAAAATCTTGTTGTGAACGAACATCCAATACCAAGGCTCCCGTCTCGTTTGCAGCTGCTTCAAAAGCTTCAGGAGATAATGGTCGTTCAGATTTTTTCATCACTTCATCCAGGCTCTCATATCCTTTGATGTTCATCAACACATTTTGTGGAAAATAACCTGGAGGTGGCACTAAACCTTCCAACAACTCTTTTTTAAACTCTTCTTTGGTCATATCTGGACGTAACGCATAGTTCGTTTTCTTTTGGTTCCCCAAAGTATCAGTCGTTTCTTTACTCATGTTTTTACCACAGGCAGAGCCCGCTCCGTGGTTCGGATAAACAATCAAATCGTCGCTCAGAGGCATTATTTTATTTCGTAAAGAATCATATAAATGACCTGCCAATTTATCTTCTGTAAGGTCAGAAACTACATGCTGGGCCAAATCAGGACGACCAACATCGCCAATGAACAATGTATCTCCTGTGATTATTCCGTGCTCTTTTCCATTTTCATCGATGATTAAATAAGTCGAGCTTTCCATGGTATGACCCGGGGTGTGCAATACTTTTACGCGACATTTTCCAACGTTGAATAGTTGTTCATCCTCAGCTACTATGGCTTCATATCCTGGCTTGGCTGATGGTCCAAAAACAATCTCTGCTCCAGTTTTCTTTTTCAAATCCAAATGTCCACTCACAAAATCAGCGTGAAAATGAGTTTCGAATACATATTTAATCGACGCATTATTTTCTTTCGCTCTATCGATGTATGGTTGCACTTCTCTCAATGGATCAAAAATAGCTACTTCGCCATCGCTTTCTAAATAGTATGCTGCGTGTGCTAGACATCCGGTATAAATTTGCTCTAATTTCATAGTATATGTTTTTCTTATTAATATCTAATTATACCACAAAGTTAAACGACGTAAATATCAAAAAAAGTGACATTTGTTACATTATGGCATTTTTTCCAACTATTAAAGATGAATCGAAAATAAAGAGAATTGCGACTAGCTTTCCCATCAAATTTATTCGAAAAAATAGTGATGATATTATTTGCGTTAGGGATAGAAACGGCATCCTTTTATGGAGTGAAACGAAATAAAAGAGATAGTGAAAAGCCCGACCGAAGGTAACGCCCAAAAAAAACTAGCCCAACTCTTTGATGATAATGTAAATCCCCATTACTAAAACGAACCACCCAAATCCCTTTTTGAGTTTTTTGCCATCAATAAATTGGTTGAGCCATATTCCTACAAAAATACCGACGATGGATAAGGAAGTAAAAACAGCCAAGAAACTCCAGTCTATTTCAAGGTTCTGCACATCGCCCATAAATCCAATCAAAGATTTAATCGCGATGATAAGCAAGGACGTCGCCACGGCCTTTTTCATGGGCAAACGAGCCAAAAGCACCAAAGCTGGGATAATTAAAAATCCACCTCCTGCACCTACGATTCCTGTGACCAAACCCACTAAAAGGCCTTCCACAATAATCAAGGGATAGTTATATTTGATTTCTTGTTCCTCATCTGTTTCTTTTCGTTTGTTTCGAATCATAGAAATAGATGCTAGTAACATAATAACGGCGAAGAAAATCATAATAGCGACGTTCTTCGATAAAACAAAATCTCCGATTTGCGTAATTTGTTCGGGAATGGCTGGAATCAAATATTTTCTGCTGATATAAACCGATATAAAGGCTGGAATTGCAAAAACTATGGCTGTTCTAAAATCAACCAACCCTTTCTGCATATTTCTGATAGCCCCCACTAAAGACGCCGAACCGACTACAAAAAGTGAATATGCAGTAGCCAAGACGGGATTTACCCCCAATAAATATACGAGAACTGGTACTGTAAGTATAGAGCCTCCGCCGCCTATTAAACCCAATACCAAACCTATAAGTAATGCGCCTAAGTATCCAAAAATTGTTAATCCGTCCATGTATAAATAATATGCTTCAAAACTAGTGCTTTATTCGAAACCAAAAAGTAACAGCTGTTACATTAATCGATATTCTTTACTTTAATATGATTACGATGCAACTCAATTTTTCCCATATTCTCAAGGGTTTTTAATAGGCGAGAAATGACAACACGTGAGGTATGAAGGTCATAAGCAATTTGTTGGTGGGTCGAATGAATGGTATTGTCCTTTGAGATTCTTACTTTTTCTTTTAAGTAAGCCAACAACCTTTCGTCCATTTTCTTGAATGCAATTCGATCAATTGTTTCTAGCATTTCATTTAATCGATTGTGGTAGCTCGCAAATACAAAATCACGCCAAGTACTATATTTTGCAATCCATTCGCTCATTTTCTGAACAGGAATCATAATCAAAGTGGTATCCAATTCCGCGACTGCCCTAATTTCACTTTTGGTCATCCCCATGCAGCATTGCATCGTCATGGCACAAGTTTCTCCTCGCTCTAAAAAATAAAGTAACAATTCATCGCCTTCCTCATCTTCCCGCAAAATTTTTACAGCACCAGAAACGAGTAAGGGCATCGATTTTACATAATCTCCAATCTCTATTAGATAGCCACCCTCGGCTACTTCTTTATACGTTCCTACTTGATTAATCTCTTGCAATAACGCCTCTTCAAATAAATGCCCGTAATTCTCTCGTAGTACTTCAATCATTTCAGTTCAAAATAGTTGTAAAATTCTATCAATTAATCCAATAAATCAAAATTATGCAAATGTAAAAGATGCCTATGTAACTTTTGATACAATAAATATTATTAAAAAGATTAACTTTATATTCCAAAATGAAAAGAATACTGCCATTTATATTATCTGTGATTATACTTTTTCAAAGTATGAATGTGTCTGCTAAAGACATTATTCAGATGGATGAATTTATTGAGCATGCCCAATTTCATTATGAAGAATATGGAGACGACCTATTCGCATTTATCTCTAAACACTATGGTGACCAAAAAGAAGAACACCAAAAAAATCAACAGCACGAAAAATCGCAACACGAGCAACTTCCTTTCAACCATAACCTAGGGACTCATACCTCTACCATTTTCCTAGCTGATTTTATTGAGAACGAAAACCTTTCAACTCCGTTCGCTCAAATTTTATCTCCTAATTTTTTCTACTTGCTTCCGGCTATTTCTGCAGCCGCTGCTGATATCTTTCAGCCCCCTAAGATAGCATAACCGATTTTTCCATTCATACTTCATGAATTCTTGCTTGCTATGATTTTTAGTAAGTCAATTCGTTATTTTTTATAAACAACTTTCGTTTATGCTTTCTAGAATAATTCAATTTAGCCTAGCTAATAAGCTAATCATCTTTTTGTTTACCACAGCAATAGCTGTAGTTGGACTTTTTTCTATCAGCCAAATTCCTTTTGGTGTGGTGCCAGACATTACCAATAATCAAGTGCAGGTAATTACCACTAGCACCAGTTTATCTACACAAGATATTGAGCAGTTTATCACTTATCCTGTAGAATTAGAAATGTCGAACCTACCAGGAGTAAAGGAAATTCGTTCTGTATCCAAGTTCGGACTTTCAGTGGTAACCGTAGTTTTTGAAGACGATATGGGAACATATTTGCCTCGTCAATTATTAGCGGAGAAAATAAACGCTGCCGCAGAAAAGATTCCACAAGAGTTTGGCCGCCCGGAAATGGGACCTATCACCACAGGGTTAGGAGAAATTTATCAATACATCATTGATGTAAAACCAGGATTTGAAGACCGCTACACCTTAATGGAATTGCGAACCATCCAAGATTGGATTGTTCGTCGACAGCTATCTGGGATACCAGGAGTAGTGGAAGTAAATAGCTGGGGCGGACTATTGAAACAATATGAAGTAGCCATAAAATCAGAACAGCTAGCTGCAAAGAAAATCACCATTACCCAAGTAATGGATGCACTTGAAAACAATAATAGTGTGGCCGGTGGCGGTTACATTGAAAAAGCAAATCAATCGTACTTTATTCGTGGAGATGGCTTGGTGAGCAATCTTGAAGACATCGAAAATATCGTAGTTGAAAACAGAAATGGAACACCCATTTTTATTCGCGACATCGCAAAAGTGGGTTTCGGTAGTGCCAACCGTTTTGGTGCAACTACAGCCAATGGACAAGGCGAAAAAGTGTTGGGACAGGTGATGATGCTGAAAGATGCCAACTCCAACAAAGTGATCAATGCTGTACAAAAAAGAGTAGAAGAGATTCAGTCGACTTTACCAGAAGGGGTGTTCATCAATGGCTTTTTAGATAGAAGTACATTGATTGACAAAACAACATTTACCATCGGGGAGAACCTCATTTTGGGTTGCTTAATTGTAATTTTTGTAGTGGTTTTATTGCTTGGAAACATTCGATCAGGATTAGTAGTCGCTTCTGTAATTCCATTGAGTTTGCTTTTCGCGATTTCACTGATGAATATCTTTGGTGTGGATGCCAACTTAATGAGTTTAGGAGCTATTGATTTCGGAATCATCATAGACGGGGCAGTAATTATTGTTGAGTTTATTGCTTTTCAAATGACCAAAAGTGTAAACAAACTGAACGGATTGTCCAAAGAAGAGTTGCAAACCGAGAAAGATGCGATTACCTTAATGAGTGCCAATAAAATGATGAGCTCGGCAGTATTTGGACAGATTATTATTCTAATAGTATTTATTCCTATTTTTTCATTGGCCGGCGTTGAAGGCAAAATGTTTCAACCAATGGCACTGACTTTTAGCTTTGCACTCATTGGCACAATGGTTCTTTGTTTCACCTATGTTCCAGCCATATCTTCAATTCTGATAAAACCAGATGTTGTAGATAAGCCCAATTTTTCCAAACGATTGAACAATTGGCTGGCTAGTCAATATGAGCATTTTTTAACTCGAGCACTTTCTCACAAAAAAGCCATTCTAACCGTTGCTTCAGCTTTGTTAATTGGATCAGTAATACTCTTCAATTCTATGGGTGGAGAGTTTGTACCTACATTAGACGAAGGCGACTTTGTGATACAACCGGTTTTAAAAACAGGAACATCCTTGAGTAGTACCATCGCAACAACCACTAAAATTGAGCAAATTCTAATCGATAAATTCCCTGAAGTGGATCAAATTGTGACCAGAATAGGTGCGGCAGAAGTCCCTACCGACCCTATGTCAATGGAGGAAAGCGATGTAATGATCACCTTGAAATCAAAAAGCGAGTGGACTTCGGCAAAATCTAAAGATGAATTGGCCGATTTATTCAAAGAAGCATTAACGATCATTCCAGGTTTGGAAGTAGAATTTACTCAGCCAATTGAGATGCGATTTAATGAACTGATCACTGGAGTTCGAGCTGACATTGCCATTAAAATTGTGGGCGAAGACTTGGAATTTCTTAGTCAGAAAGCAAATGAAATCAAAACACTCATCAGCAATGTAGAAGGAGCCGCAGACATTACGGTAGAAAAAATAACTGGGTTACCACAAATGAGTATTGATTACAAACGCGATAAAATTGCGAGATATGGTTTATCTATTGCTGCTATTAATCAAGTTGTTTCTATGGCTTTTGGAGGCCAATCATTAGGCAGTGTTTTCGAAGGCGAAAAACGTTTCGATTTGGTATTGCGATTGGACCAGTCAAAAAGAACTGACATTGATGACGTACAAAACCTGTATGTAGATCTTCCAAATGGTGGAAAAATTCCACTGAGTGAGGTCGCTGAAATTAGCTACAAAAAAGGTGCTGCAAAAATTTCTAGAGACGATACGAAGAGAAGAACAGTTGTTGGAATTAATGTTAGAAACCGAGACTTACAATCAGTGGTAGATGATGTACAAAAACTAATTACTGAAAATGTGAAACTTCCTGTTGGCTACACCATCACTTATGGAGGACAGTTTGAGAACTTAACATCTGCCAAGAATCGGTTATTAATCGCAGTCCCTATTGCTTTAGTCCTCATCTTTATCTTCTTGTTTTTTGCTTTCAAATCAGTAAAAGATTCATTGATTATATACTCTGCTATTCCGTTATCAGCTGTAGGTGGAATTTTATTGCTTTGGATTCGAGACATGCCATTTAGCATTTCTGCAGGCGTTGGATTTATTGCACTTTTTGGAATCGCAGTCCTCAATGGAATTGTAATGATCGAGCATTTTAAAGAACTCCAAAAAGAAGGCGAATTATCTGACAAGGATATTATCATTTTAGGATCTAAGGACCGGCTAAGAGCTGTGTTATTAACTGCCTCAGCTGCTGCTTTAGGATTTTTACCCATGGCTATTTCTACTAATGCCGGAGCAGAAGTTCAACGACCATTAGCAACTGTTGTAGTAGGTGGTTTAATTTCTGCTACTTTACTGACTTTAATCGTCTTGCCCATTTTATATTCCATATTTAAAGCTAAATCAACTAAAACTATGAAAAATGGAACCCTTACTTTATTAGTCGCTCTATTAATAGGTGCTTCGTCTGCTTCAGCGCAGGAAAACACCTATAACATCGCACAGCTAGAACAATTGATGTTGGAGCACAACAGCCAATTAAAAGCTGGATCGTATAGAATGGAAGAAAAAAGTGCTCAAATAAATGGTGCCTTTCAGTTTGAAAAAACAGAAATCTATTACGGTTATGATCAGAATAATTTAGCAGTAAATAATTTACCACTTGACGTGATTGGTGTACAACAAAACTTTGCCTTTCCTACCATATATGCAGCAGAGCGCAAAGCAAATAAAGCCAATTTACAGTTAGAAAAAAGCGCTTATGCAATTCAACAGAATCAATTGAAGAAAGAATTATGGAGCAGTTACTATCAGTATCAATTTGAAATTAATCAACTACAAGTCATTGAAAACTTAGATAGTTTATATCAGAATTTTTCACAATTGGCCAATCGACGGTTTGAACTTGGCGAAACCACTTACTTGGAAAAAGCTACAGCTCAGTCCAAACAACGCCAAGTAAACACCTTATTTGAACAAGCAAAAGAAGATGTAAAAAGTGCTAAAACACAACTCTTCAATATTGTCCAGGCTCCTGATTCATTTCGTATCAAAAAGGAGCAGTTAACTGCGCTTCAACCAAAAATTAGCTCCATAGAGGACAATGTAACCAATCAATATTTCGAGGACAAATCAGCTGTTCTTTACCAACAGAATACATTGGCCAAACAACAGCTACTCCCCGATATCACAGTCAACTATTTTCAAGGCAAAAATAGTGGGTTGAATGAATCACTTTATGGATATCAATTGGGATTGAAAATTCCATTATTATTTACAGGACAGCAGTCCAAAATAAAAGCATCCCAATTAGCATTTCAGGCCACAGAACAAGAAGCCATTGATTATCAATTTCAACTAAAATCAAAATACAATCAATTGATTCACCAATTGGCTAAATACCAAGAAGCCATCGATTATTACCAATCTGAAGGCAATGGACTTGCAACAGAAATTACCAATGCAGCTGAAATCAGTTACAAAACTGGTGAAATTGATTTTTTTCAATACATACAAAGTATAGAAAATGCTTATCAAATTAAGTTATCCTTTTTAGAAAACCTGAATAACTACAACCAAACCGCTATCGCAATCAGTTATTTAACGCTATAATCTTACACACATGAAACAATATATATCGCTCACTGCCCTTTTTATTTGCATAACATTTTTAACCGCTTGTAATTCTTCAACAGAGGAAACAACTTCTGAAGACACAAGTGAAGAATCCACTGAAATAGTGGTCACCAAAGCTCAATTTGACTACAACCAAATGGAATTGGGAAAACTAGAAATGCAATCGTTTGCTACCACTGTGCAAACAACCGGAACCATAGATGTGCCGCCACAGAATAAAGTAATTGTAAATGCTAAGATGGGTGGTTTCGTTCAATCTACTCCACTCCTATTGGGAAACTATGTTGAGAAGGGAGCTACATTAGTCATTATAGAAAGCCCTGAATTCATAAAAATTCAGCAGCAATACCTAGAGCACAAACAACAATTATCTTATTTAGAATCCGAATACAATCGTCAAAAGACATTGAATACAGAGCAAATCAGTTCTGAAAAGAACTTTTTAAAAGCAGAAAGTGACTACAAAAGCACTTTGGCTACTGTGAAAGGGTTGGAAAAAACATTGGAACTAATTGGAATTTCTACTGCTTCACTGACCGAGGACAACATCAGTTCTTCCGCTCGAATAACTGCACCCATCAGTGGAACCATTTCAGCATTAAATATCACTACAGGAAGTTATGTTTCAGCGACTGACCCTATTTTGGAAATCACTAACTCTGATCACATGCATTTGGAGCTTGAGGTATTTGAAAAAGATGCGTTAAAAATCAAAAAAGGGCAACACCTTTCTTTCACTATTCCTGAAAGTGGAAATACAGCATTTCCTGCAGAAGTTCATTTGGTGTCTAATACCATTGATGCCAATAAACGAACAGTAAGAGTTCATGCGCATATCAATGACAGTTTACATCAATTATTTGCGGTGGGAATGTATGTCAATGCCCAAATCCATGTTGAAGAAAAGGAGGCATTAGCTTTACCCGCTTCGGCGGTCACTGAAGTAAACGATCATTATTATGTATTGGAATTAATCAACAAAAATGAAGATCAATTTACATTCAAGAAAACCGAAGTTAAAGTTATAGAGTCTAACGCTACCTACACATTCATTCAACTAGAGCAAAATGAAAATCAATATTTAATTGATCGTGCTTATTCCATCATAAAAGACAAAGAATAATTTAAATCAATCAGAATGAAAACACTCACAACATTAATCGTATTACTATGCCTAATTGGTGGAGTAAATGCACAAGACTGGAATACCGATTTCGAAAAAGCGAAATCGATTGCAAAAGCAGAAAACAAACCTATAATTCTAGTTTTTCAGGGATCAGATTGGTGCGCTCCATGCATCAAGCTAGACAAAGAAATATGGAGCTCAGAAACCTTCAAAGCCTATGCTAAAAAACATTACGTAATGGTAAAAGCCGACTTTCCACGGAGAAAGGCAAATGCCTTATCTGAGGATGTGCAGAAGCAAAACAATCAACTTGCTGAAAAATACAACCTCAACGGATATTTCCCTTTTGTTGTGATCATAGATGCAAGCGGGAAAAAAGTGGGAGAAACCGGTTATAAAAAAATAACTCCTCAGGAATATATCGAGCTAATCAATCAATTCACGTCAAGAAAATGAAACCTATTCTATTCATCTGCACATTTTTTGTGTTTCAAGCAGTCAATGCTGAAAGCACTTTTAAGCGGACATTAAAATTAATGGGTAGTCGATTTGAAATTACTGTAATTGCTGAAAATACAGAATTAGGCGACCAATACATTGAAGAAGCGGTAGCAGAAATTACTCGAATTGAACGATTAATTTCTTCTTGGAACCCAGAATCACAAACAAGTGAAATCAATCGGCAAGCTGGGATAATCCCTGTTAAAGTAGATCTTGAATTGTATCAACTTATTGAGCGTGCAAATGGTATCTCCAACTTGACAGATGGCGCTTTTGATATTAGCTATGCCTCCATGGACCGCATTTGGAAATTCGACGGAAGCATGACAATAATCCCATCTGCAGAAGAAATTAAACATTCTGTCTCAAAAGTTGGATACCAAAAAATAAAACTCAATGCATCGGATACGACGGTATTTTTAACTGAAAGAGGAATGAAAATTGGCTTTGGGGCTATCGGAAAAGGGTATGCCGCCGATAAAGCAAAAGCACTTTTGATAGAGAAAGGAGTAAAAGGCGGAATCATCAATGCTTCGGGAGATATGAATACTTGGGGAAAACAAACCAATGGAGAAGATTGGAAAGTAGCCATTACCAATCCATTAAATAAAGATAAAGCAATAGCAATATTTCCGCTAAACAATAGTGCAGTAGTTACTTCTGGAGATTATGAAAAGTACATCAAACTAGAAGGAAAGAAATTCGCCCACATTATCGACCCTCGAACAGGATATCCTACTTCAGGAATTATTAGTGCTACAGTTTTTGCCCCAAAAGCTGAATTAGCTGATGCATTAGCCACTTCTATTTTTGTAATGGGAGTTAATGCCGGCATTGATCGAATAAATCAACTACCAAATATTGAATGCATTATTATCAACGACGAAGGTAAAATTTTCACTTCCACTAACATAAAAATTAAAAACAAATGAAAAAACATTGGTTAGGACTCATTATAGCAATCGCATTATTAAGCAGTTGTACTGTAGTGAAAGAATATGAGAAAGTCAACTTAAACGATCCAGACATGGCATTAACAACCAAAAAGTCGGATCGATTTGAAACAAATTTCCAGTCCTACAGAGAAGCTGCTACTGGTGCAAATGGTGGCAAAACTGGTGGAGGATGCGGTTGCAATTAAAAATAAAAATCATGAAAAATATACTATTCATCTTCACCTTATTCTTGAGCTTTAACCTTTTTGCTCAAGACCCTCCTCAAGCCGATTCTTTAGTCGTTTATAAAAAACGAGTATTGGAAACCACTGAATTAGATTTCTTGATGAGTTATTACACCCAAGATGGTAAAAATGCGGCTGTTTCCGGTGGTATCGGCACCGAAGAATTACAAGACATCACACCCACAATTATAGTATCTATGCCGCTGAATGATGACGATGTGCTGACTGTAGACGCAGGAATCTCTGCCTATACATCCGCTTCTTCTAGTAACATTAATCCGTTTGATTCCAAGAATCCTGATGCATTTCAAGCTTCAACAGGTGCCTCAAGTGGAGATGTATGGGCAAATGTTGTCCTCTCATATTCACACAGCAGCGATGATCGGAATAAAATCTATTCAGGAAAGCTCTCAGTAGCCTCGGAGTATGACTATTTCTCAGTAGGTTTAGGTGGAACATATACCCAACTATTTAATCAAAAGAATACAGAGTTAAGCTTAAGCGGCAACGTATACATTGATAAATGGAACGCCATCTACCCATATGAATTAAGACCATTCGACTCAGGAGGTCCAGGATTAAATAGCAGCTTATTTCTTGTAAATCAGATCTCAGGAAATGTCAATTATGCACCAGACTTTAAAGCCTTTGATAGCGAAAATAGAAACTCATATTCTTTCGGTGCGAGTTTTTCCCAGATTCTGTCCAAACGCCTTCAAGGATTAATTGTCACTGATGTAGTTTACCAGAGTGGATTATTGTCCACTCCCTTTCAGCGTGTTTACTTTGCTGATGTTGCCAATAGTTACATCGATGGCTTTCAACTCGCCGACAACAATGAACAATTACCTGATCAACGTTTCAAATTAGCCATTGGTGGTCGATTAAACTATTATGTTAATGAACGAATTGTACTTCGATCATTTTATAGATATTATAGAGATGATTGGGGAATAAATTCACATACTACGAGCTTGGAAGTGCCTGTCAAAATCAGTCAAAGAATTACACTTTACCCTTCTTATCGTTATTACTTCCAAAGTGCAGCCGATTATTTTGCTGGATATGAACAACACCTTTCAACAGAAAAATACTATACATCAGATTATGATTTATCCGAATACAATGCTAATCAGTATGGCTTTGGAATTGAATACACTGATATTCTCACTTCAAAAAAGATTGGAAAACTTGCGTTAAAATCTATTCATTTAAAATACAATTATTACGAGCGGAACTCCGGTTTTAAAGCCAACTTAATTGCAGGAGGAGTAAAGTTTATTATTGATAAATAAGCATTGAATTTATTTTCAAATAGAATCCTAAAAAAGTACTTTTAGGATTCTATTATTAAGATTATCTACTATGAGTAACTATAGCATCAAGCATTTCGAGGAATATTTTCAAGTATATCGCAAGTCAATCAGAGACCCTGAATTGTTTTGGGAAGAAATTGCAGAAGAGCATTTTGTATGGCGAAAAAGATGGAATTCAGTACTTAAATGGGATTTTAAAAAACCAGAGATAAAGTGGTTTGGTGGGGCACAATTGAACATCACCGAAAACTGTATTGATAGGCACTTAAGAACGAAAGGTGACAAAACAGCAATCATTTTTGAACCGAACAATCCCAATGAAGAAGCTTTACACATTTCATATAAAGAGTTACATGATAGAGTGACTCGAATGAGTAACGTTCTTAAAGATAAAGGCGTCAAAAAAGGAGATCGAGTTTGTATCTATTTACCGATGATTCCTGAGTTAGCCGTAGCATTATTAGCTTGTGCTAGAATCGGAGCGATTCATTCAGTTGTTTTTGCAGGTTTTTCCTCAACTGCATTATCATCAAGAATTAACGACAGTGAATGTAAGGTTATCATTACTTCTGATGGTTCATATAGAGGTAGTAAAACAATTGACCTAAAAGGAATAGTAGATGATGCATTAGAAAAATGTCCGTGTGTGGAAACGGCCTTAGTGGTAAAGCGAATCAACAGTGAGATTACAATGAAAAAGGGACGTGACTTATGGCTACAACCGCTACTGGATCAAGCAATACCTCATTGTGAACCAGAAATTATGGAAGCAGAAGACCCTTTATTTATTCTGTATACTTCAGGTTCTACAGGAAAACCAAAAGGTATGGTTCATAGTACTGCAGGCTATATGATTTACTCAGCCTATACGTTTAAAAATATTTTCAACTATAAAGACCCTGATGTGTATTGGTGTACTGCTGACATTGGATGGATTACTGGTCATAGTTATATCGTTTATGGACCATTAGCTAATGGAGCAACTACTCTTATGTTTGAAGGCGTACCTTCTTATCCTGATTTTGGTCGATTTTGGGAAATTGTAGAAAAACATAAAGTCAATCAATTGTACACCGCCCCAACTGCGATTCGTGCATTGGCAAAGGAAAATATTTCTTTCATTGAGAACCACGATCTGTCTTCATTAAAAGTATTGGGATCTGTAGGTGAACCAATCAACGAAGAAGCATGGCACTGGTACAATGACAATGTTGGGAAAAAGAAAAGCCCGATTGTAGACACTTGGTGGCAAACAGAAACAGGCGGAATTATGATTTCTCCAATCCCCTATTGTACCCCTACAAAACCGACCTATGCCACCCTCCCATTTCCGGGAATTCAACCTGCCTTAATGGATGTTAACGGAGATGAAATTTATGGTAATCAAGTTGATGGTAGGCTGTGTATCAAATATCC